>Ga0307445_10000013_pt1 | contig 62672 bp, 46 predicted proteins | sample SalMarSW160330MG_FD_202147 | JGI IMG/M metagenome (GOLD analysis project Ga0307445, IMG submission 202147) | Salt marsh sediment microbial communities from the Plum Island Ecosystem LTER, Massachusetts, United States - SW1603-30 | ecosystem: Environmental > Aquatic > Marine > Intertidal zone >... | reverse complement strand
TAGCGGGACGATCTACTTTTTTTCTTTTTCATTTTTTATCTTCTCTATCTTCTTTATCTGCATTCTTTTGTCGAACATGATCTTACTCATCATGGCTGATGATGTAAAGGCGCTTTCCACATCTCCCAGGCTGGCATCCTTTAGACCCAATTCCTCGTATTTAGGCATTACAGAAAGCTGGAGTTCTTTTTCGAAGAAGTATTTTTCCCCAGAAAGCTTTTGCCGCTTGGTTCTGGTCTCCGACCTCTGGAGGTAAAAGTGGCTGATCATGTGATAGACCTTGCCCTCTCCATAATCGAACGTGATAAAAACAGGAGCTTCGCCGTATTTCTTTTCGATCTCCTTCGACCTGACGAGGACTTTGACTTTTTCTTTGTCCAGTATCTGAATGGGGTAGCTGCTTCCCTCGAGCCACCACTGGGGATCGTCTTTGGGGCCTAGCAGGGACTTCAGGAAGGGGTCGTCGGTGTCCAATATTTCGACTCTGACGACTTCATCTTTGGTGGTTTTTTCGTTGTAGCGGACATATCCTGGGAAGGCCTCCTCCAGGACATGTTTCAGTGCCCAGTCTGTCGTAAACAGAAATCCTCCCGAGGAGACGAAAGTTTTGATCTTGCGTAATCCGGCGGGGGAGAGATTTCCTGGGCAGTTGATGAATATGACTTGATCGGGGCGGAGTTGAGCTCCTTCTAGATCTGCAGGATTGATAAGTATGTGTGGTGTCTTGGCCATGGACAAGACATTTTCGATGTGATCGTAGCTTCCTCCGATGACGATAACGTCCGCTTCTTTGATGTCCTGCAATTCCCGGTATGCCTCAGGATTGACTTCCTTGAGCCTGTCTTTGAGGAGCTCCTGAGCGATGCGATAAGCGTTTTTCATTGATGGTGCCTCCCTTTGTTTAGTAAGTACTTACTTATAATAAGCGGTGGGAGGCAGTTTGTCAAGTTATTCCCACATCATTTCATGTTTTTCTTTAATCGGAAGTGAAAAATTGCTAATTGACTTACGCATATTCATTTGATATTGATATTAGTGGGCAGGCAAAGGGCATGGAATATAAAACACGTGAGATAAAAAATGTCGTCATTTATGACCTCAAATGGGAATTCAAAATAATTGAAGATGTGCCCGTCGCGCTTCACCAAGACGTGAAAAGTCAGCTAAACAAAGAAAAAAGACATTTTCTCTTCAATCTTGAGGACGTCACATATCTGGAAAGCCTTGGGCTTGGGGAGATAGTCGGATGCTTGATATCCATATCCAATCGTGGAGGAAAGCTCAAACTCACGAATTTAAGACCCAAGATCAGCTTCATGTTAAAGACCACAGGACTGATAAATATATTCGAGATTGTGGGTGATGAGGAAACTGCGATCGGGGAATTTTCTAAATAATGTCATCTTCATCAGGTTCCCAGAGATAGCGCTCCAGATCGATCCGGTTCCGTTCATCTAAAACGACTCCTTCTTTTTTGAGCATTGCCAATTGTTTTTCATAGCCTTTTCCGGGTTTTAAGGAAATTGTACCTTTGCTATTCACCACGCGATGCCAGGGCAGCCCTTCCTTTTCCGAACAGGAATGGAGAATCCAGACAACCTGGCGGACCGAAGGATAGAGACCCGTCAAGTAGGCGATCTGACCATAAGTGGCCACTTTCCCCTTCGGGATGGATTTGATCAACCTGATTGCTTCTGAGGTAAAATCTCCAATGGAAGTTTTCATACACTTAACATGACTATTAATTATACCGAAGTCAATACTCCTATTCATTAGTTTGATTCCTCTTCCGTAGAACATAACGTACTATCCATTCCTGAATTCTCAATCGGGATGCCTGATAATTTTTATCCTTTCCGGATAAATATTGGAAACCTTTTCTATTAAACCGCGTATATATAAATATCCAGTACGGATATTAATCGGAGAAAATAATGTCAAAATTCATGACCCGCAATGAGGAGATCATCCTCCTGGCCATCCTTAAGCTCGAGGGCAATGCCTACGGTGTGAGTATAAGGAGGCAGATTGATAAGGATATGGGAAAAAAATGGTCTTTTGCATCTATATACCAGCCTTTGGATAATCTTGTCCGGAAAAAATATCTCAAGAGAATTAAGGGCGATCCAACTTCCCGGCGGGGAGGGAAAAGCAAATTTTATTACGGAGTCACCTGGGAAGGCCTTCGGGAACTTCAGAAACTTAAAAAAGCCCACGAACAGGTTTGGACAGGCATCCCAGAGATTTCCCTGGAGAATGGGAAGTGAGAAGGGATTATTTTCACGAGAGGTCCGGTGATCTGAAAGAGGCCTATGCCGACCTCCTGGAAGAGTCCGGTCCTTTCCGGGCAAGAGCGTGGCTGTTAATTCAGATCATTCTCTTGTGTTTTGGGGTCTTCCGAGTGAATATCGTTTGGAGATTAATCATGTTTAAAAATTATATGAAAATCGCTTTCCGCAATATGAAAAGACACAAGGGATATGCGTTCATCAGGGTTTTGGGATTGGCCGTGGGCATGGCCTGCTGCATCCTGATCCTGCTCTATGTGCGGTACGAACTTAGCTATGACCGCTATCATCCTCACGCCGATCACACATACAGGATTCTTCTCAGCGGCGAAGGATTCATCGACCGGCCTTTTGCCGGCTCGCCTCCGCGCCTGGCGTCTGCCTTGAAAGACAGTTGTCCGGAAGTCATCCAAGCCACCCGTGTAAAAAACGAGGTCACTTCTGTCAGGTATAAAACCCGATTCTTCAGGGAAAACCGGTTCTATTTTGTAGATCCAGACTTCCTCGAGATCTTCGACTTTCCTCTCCTGAGTGGAAACAAACAGACAGCACTGGACGAGCCTCAATCCATCTTGTTCACAAGCGACATGTCCCAAAAGTACTTCGGGGATGAAAATCCGGTCGGACTGGTCGTAAGCTGCAACACCTACGGCCAGCCCGTCGATTACCATGTCACCGGCGTTCTGGACAATGTCCCTGACAATTCCCATTTCCATTTCGACTTTCTCACTCCGATGTCTTCCCTTGGTGCGCTCAGAGGAGAAGCCTATATAAGCTCCTGGGACAATAATGCCTTCAAAACATATCTCCGCATTGCGGAGGACAGCTCTCCAGAAGTATTGGAAGAAAAAGTGGAGGCCCTATTAGCGGACAAGATTTCCTGGAAACCGGACATCGCCCTGGAGAATATCAGGGACATTCACCTTTTTTCGAAGGCGAATCCTGACATGGAATTGGAGACCAACAGCGATATCCGCTACCTCTATTTTTTCTCCGCCATCGCCCTTTTCATCATGTTGATCGCCTGTTTCAACTACATCAACCTGGCAACGGCCTACTCTGCCCGCAGGGCCATGGAAATCGGGATAAGAAAGGTGGTCGGTGCCAAAAAAGGCCAGATCACACAGCAGTTCTTCAGCGAAGCGCTTCTCCTGTCCATGATGGGACTCTTGCTGGCGGCCCTGCTGGCAGGCCTTTTTTTGCCCACTTTCCGCTCGCTCATCGGTTCGGAATTGAATACCCCTTGGACCGACCTGGCCGTTGTGGCCGGAGTCCTGGGAATCATGTTCTTTACAGGGATCGTCTCCGGTGTCTATCCGGCCCTTTATCTTGCCTCATTCCGGCCGATTGTGGTGTTAAAGACACGGTTCCGTGCCGGGGGGAAAAACAGGTCCTTTTTCCGAAACACACTGGTCGTATTTCAGTTCGTGATCTCCGCTGCCCTGATCGTCTCGACCGTCACCATTTCCAAGCAGCTCCACTACATCCAGAACCGGAAAATGGGATTCAATAAGGATTATGTTTTGACCGCTCTAATCGGGGATCAAAGCCTCAGAGAGAATAACGGCCCCCTAAAAACGGAATTGCTGAAACATCATGATGTTTTGGCCGTGTCTACGTCGTCGGGTCTTCTGACGGATATCGGCTGGGGCGTGGGTCCCGATTGGGAAGGGAAACCTCAGGATCAGAATCCCATGTTCTTCAAGCTCGGGGTGGATTTCAACTACCTGGATCTCTACGGGATGGATGTTGTTGCCGGCAGAAAATTCTCCAGAGAATACGCCACCGACGAGAAGGAAGCCGTGCTGCTCAATGAAACAGCACTCAGGATAACCGGCTGGGAGGACCCCATCGGAAGGCGTTTCGATAACGGGACGGTTGTCGGCATCGTCAAAGATTTTCATTTCGAACCGCTGAGAGAGGCGATCAAACCGATTTTTTTCAGAGTCATGACAGATGACAACACCAGTTTTTTCCTTTCGGTCAAGATCAAATCCGAAGATATCCCGGCCACTCTGGCTTATATCGATAAAATCTGGAAGAAATTTTCGCCGGATTACCCCTTTTCCTACACCTTTGTCGACAGTGCCATTGAAAATCTCTACCGAAGCGAACAGAGAATTGGAAACGCTTTCAAGTATTTCTCCCTGATCGCCATTTTTATCGCCTGTCTGGGGCTGTTCGGTTTGACTTCTTTCACAATCGAGCAGCGGACCAAGGAGATCGGGATACGAAAAATAATGGGAGCATCGGTTCTTAAAATCATGATGATGCTCACTTTCGATTTTGCAAAACTCGTTCTTTTCGCCAATATTTTGGCTTGGCCTGCAGCCTATTTCTTTGTGAACCGCTGGCTGGAAGGGTTCGCCTACCGGACGGCTCTCGGTCCCTGGATATTTCTTCTCACCGGAATCGTGACCCTGATTATCGCCATGATGACGATCGGGATCCAATCGGTCAAAGCGGCCACCGCCAACCCGGTCGACTCACTCCGGTACGAATGAAGAAGCCCTTGATTTCATCGAGAATGCCCTCGACCGGCCTCTCTCGTTCAATTATTTGAATTTGATAAACCATCCTCTGAATATCCTTTTTTCATTATTTTTGCAATAGTTAATTAACTAAATCTAACTATATTTATCTTTTAATATTTTTAGCTTGTTTTTGTTTAATTTTTATGTTAGTTTTTTATTGATATGTCTAAAACAACATTAGCCGTCAAGGTTGATTACAAAACCGCAACTAAGGTAAAAAAATTCTGTAGGGAACGGGGAATCAAGTATGGTTTTTTTGTAGAAAAAGCCCTTGAAGAGCGTCTCGAGAGAGAAGAACTGAAAGAAGATTTATTGGATTTAAAAACTATGCGTTCTATGGAAAAAGAAGCCATTTCTATAGAAGATTATCTCAAAAAAAGGCGTGTATAAAATATTCCTGCTTCCCCCGGCTCAAAAAGACCTGGATGAATTTAAAGGAAAAGCATTCGATATTCTAGTAAGGAAGATTACTTCCCTGGAAGAAAATCCTAGGCCTCATGGATGTATAAAGTTAACAGCAGAACAAGGCTATCGTATTCGATCAGGAAACTATCGGATAATATATAGAATCGATGACAAAAAAAAAGAAATCTTTGTTTACCGGATTAAACACAGAAAAGAAGCTTATTGAAGCAGCAGCTTACATGAGGTTTTTCACGACCACTGTTTGAATTCTGTCTCTGTCTCGCAGATTGAAAGTTTAAAAATTTTCTGGAAAGTGAATCTTGATTCCTAGGGAAAGAATTTCTACTACACCTGCTGTTTCAACCAATCGGTTTTGTGTAGACGTTATGTTATTTGTGCGCATCGATTTTTGACTTTTTTATTGGTTTTCTTATTATTTTCCCACGGGCAGGTTCATCCGCTGGAGCAGGTCCTGGTACCGCGGGTCGTCGTCCAGGAGATCAAAAGTAAATCCACTAATATAAGGCATCATGGGATCTTTCATCTCATATCCTTTCTCAAGCCATTCAATCGTTTTCTCTTTATCCCCGGCAAAAGCATACATCATGGCAATGTAATAGGGAGAAAGATATGTCTGCTTCGAAAACGCGACCATGATCTCAGCCGCGGACGTCATTGCCCCACTGTAGCCATCTTCCTCATATCCCTGCGCCATGGCTTCCGCGATCTCAGGCAGGCCCAGCCCCGTAAATAATGCCTTGGCTGCTTTCAGAGATTCCTCATACATTCCCTTCATATAGTAGCTTCCCCAGAGCGAATTATACGCTACGGGATCATTGGGTGATGTTCTGAGTGCGTTTTGGGCCCGCTCTATGACGTCATCAAAACGGCGCAGGTATTCAAGGACGGATCCAGAAATAGTCAGGATTATTGAATTGAGCGGGTCCAATTGCACGGCTTGCTCAGCCTTTGCCAGCGCTTCATCCAGACGACCCATATAACACAACAGGTTCGAGTAGTACACGAGCGCATCCGGATAGTTGGGTCTGAGTTCGAGGGCCCGTTTGAATGCTTGTTCTCCCTCCTCCCAGTCCCAGTCGTTCCATGTTTTGATGGCGGCCCACGTGTAATGGACCTCTGGTAGTGTGTCATCCAATTCGAGGGCTCTCTTTGCTGCATCCTTCGCTTTTGGCGTCGCCTCGCTGGGGATGACTAATCCCATCTGTTGGCGTCCGGTCCAGACGAAAGCAATTCCTGTATAGGCCAGAGCATAGTTAGGATCTGTCTCCAGAGCTTGTTCAAAGTAGTGCAGCGCGGCATCGAGTTCCGGTGGAGTCAGTTTGTAAAGGTGATACATGCCCTTGAGATAGGCCTCATAGGCCTGGGGATTGATCTGGAGGGCATTCGCAAGGCGTGTCTCTTCCTTCGGCGTAAGTGTGATCTGGACCTCGTTCACTATGGCCCGTGCCACTTCGTTGTACATTGCCAATACTTGGGTCCCGGCCCTCTCATACGTGTGAGCCCACAGGTTACGCTCCTCAGGGAAAGCATCGATCAACTGAACCCGAATCCGCACGCTTTCGCCGACCTGATAGACCGTCCCTTCCACCACGGCATCCACGTTCAATTCCCGGGCGATTTCCGGTAAAGACTTATCCGTGTTTTTGTACTTCATAACCGAAGTGCGGGAAATGACCCGCCGCAAACCACTGATCTGAGCCAGCTGCCCGATCAGCTCATCAGTCACTCCATCCACAAAATAGTCCTGCTCCACATCACCCGTGAGGTTTTCGAGCGGCAGGACCGCGATCGAATCGATCGTCTCCGGGGGACTTTTGAAAAGAGTAAGTCCGAGCACCACAAGGATGATGATCAAACCGGCTGCACCTGCAAAAAGAATGGCCCTCTTTCTCTTTTGCAGCTTCGCCTTCCTCAGCCTGGCCTTGATCTCTTCCGGGACGATTCCCGCTGATATGGATTTCAGATCATCCAGCAGTTCATCTGCTTGCTGATACCGTTTGTCCGGATCCTTCTCGAGAGCTTTGCTCACAACTTGCTCTATCGAAACAGGAATATCGTTCTTAATACTTGTTATCGGCTCTGGCTTTTCCTTCAAGATGGAATAAACAATGGCCTGCTCATGATCCCCCTTGAATGGCAACTGACCGGTGAGCATTTCATACAGAACCACACCCAACGACCAGATATCCGTTCGGTGGTCCACCTTTTCTCCTCGAGCCTGCTCGGGCGACATGTAGGTGACCGTCCCCATGGTCATGCCTTCCTGGGTGACCAGGGTGCTTCCTGTGACTCTCGCCAGTCCAAAATCCATGATCTTGGCCTGGTCTCTCTCTGTCACCATGATGTTGGCGCTCTTGATGTCCCTGTGAACGACTCCTTTTTTATGAGCTTCCTGCAATCCCTCCGCGACCTGTGTCGTTATTTTCAAGGCCTCTTCCAGGTCCAGGGGGCCTGATTCGATCTTTTTCCTCAGACTCTGGCCTTCAACATAAGCCATGGATATGAAAGTTGTCTCTTCAGCAGTGTCGAATTCATAAACAGTGCATATATGGGGATGATCCAGTGCGGCAGCAGCTTGCGCCTCGCGCATGAATCGCTCTTTGACCTCGGGGATGTGTGTGAGCTCTAGGGGCAGAAATTTGAGAGCAACGCTGCGTTTGAGCTTTGTGTCTTCGGCCTTGTAGACAACACCCATGCCCCCTCTGCCCAGCTCCTCGATGATTTTGTATCTTCCTGCAAGAGTGCTTCCCCTTTGCAAACTTACCTTAGGTGTTATCAGAGTTTTTGTTACCGAGACTCCTTCAGCAGGTTTTAAAGGTCCGGCACATTTGCCGCAGTAAAGTGTATCATCGGGATTTTCATGCTGACATTTGGGGCATTTTATGGCCATTTTTCCCTCTTCCTCAGTTGAGTCAGATTTGACGAAAGAATATCAATTTCCCAAACCAGAGTCAACCAGGTGAACTGAAATGAAATGACAAATGTCGCGAAATGTAAATATTCCACGCAACTTTTTGTCGAAAAATGAGCTAATAATTCAATCAAAGATTCATCGGTTGATGAAGGTTTCCAAAAGCTAGAAGTACCTAAACACTCATTCAGTATTTCATTGTCTTTAAGTGCCAATCAATTTTTTCTCGATAAGTCCTTCTAACTTCCCTAAAACAAATTCATAGTGTGGAAGATCTTTAATTTGTTTTGTTAATCTTATCTGCCAGTTTTGCCTATAATCCTCATTTTTTATGGCGCTTAAAAGGTTTGGATAGTGGATATCATAGCCGATTTTCTTGTTGAATCCTTTTTTTATTTTCTCTGTGTCAAGGTCCGATCTTAGAAGATACCATAAATCGTAAAGGTCGCGCGGTTCATTATCAACGTCTAAAATTCTACATATTTTATCAACAGCAACAGATTCTAATGTATAAATTCTGAGCTCGGCCTTTTCACCTTTAAATGCTTCATAAGCAAATAAAATCCGCTTATTCAGAGTAGGAGGGATATAACTATCTTTCAATACATCTATTTTTAATTCCTTAACTGCTCTGATTTCCGGAATGATGTCATAGCTAATAAATAACTGAAGTCTGTCGCTTTCAGACTCAAAGCGTTTACTCAAGTTATAAGGGAATTCCAAATTTATTTTATCAATTATATTTCCCATTTTTTTTACATAGTCTTCAAGATTTTCTGTGTGCTCGACTAAAAAATCCAAGTCTTCTGAAAACCGATAATCAGAAAAATATATTTTCCTTAGGGCCGTCCCCCCACGAAAAATAAGTTTTTCTCTGAACTTGCTATCTTTTGCCATATAGCACAGCAGAAGTTCAATAAAATAGTCCTTTTCTATAATCTCAGGCGGCACCCCCGCAATTTCGGCTAGTCTTTGACTTTGAAAATAATTAATCATAATAGTCTATCGCCTTATCAAGTTTAAGATTTGTTCTCGACCAACATTATCGATAAGGCGCCATTTATTTTTATCAATTCTTTTTTCTGACAAATTTGGATCGAATTTATCATAGCGTTCCTTTACAAATTCTCTTAATTGGCCTGTCAATTCTGGTTTTTTAATATCGAAAATTTCTAAAATATATCCTAAGCGCTTAGCGACGACATTCTTATTGTGTTTTTTGATATAATCCTTCAACTTACTGTAGTCTATTTTTTCCCTAACCAGCCAGATTCCTTTGGCAGCTTCAGTTATGCCTCCACAGTATTCAGGATGGGTCAAAGCGTCGACAATTGTCTTTTCTCTATCAGATATGCGTACCTTCTCATTTGAAGTAATCCACTCATCCTTAATTCCCCAAATAGACTTTTCGTTTACGAAAACAAAAACTAATTTATCTCTCATTTCATAAGGCACAACCTGTCTTTTCGGAGTAGCGACAAAAATCTTCAGCAGAGGCTGAGTCAACATGCCCCAGTAATGCATGGCACTGTAAAAGGCTATATAATATTTTTCAGAATTAGCGACTTCTCTGCCTGCTACGAACCAGTTTCCCAGATATTGCTCTACCCTGCCTAATTGCTGAGGTATAATTAAAAACTTCCCGGCTTTTAAGCGGGTTATCACCTTTCTTTTGACTAATTCACTCAAAAGGTCAGTCGTTTCATTATATCCTTTTCCAAGTATCCTCTGAGTATCACTGATTTTGAATATTGCCTTATTTTCTTCATAAAGCATGCTGATTAAATGGGAACTGACGTGCCCCAATGTTTTTTTGTTGGCCATTTTATCTACCTTTTATGTAAATTATACAGTATTAAATCCTGCAATGTAAACATAAATAGTCGTTTATTTGAAGGATTGTTTGTGCGTTCAAAAAAATGAGGTGACAGTATCAAGACTATTTGTGAGTGACTCACATTGAGTTTGCATCTAGCGGGAATTATTTTGCTGCCGGCAGGTTCATCTTGCGCAGGAGGTCATGGAAACGCGGGTTGTCACTGAGGAGATCCTGTAAAATACTATGATCTAGCCCCAGATAAGGCATGTTGGGATCTCCGATGTCAGAGCTACCCACAGATTCAATTTTGAGATGTCTCAAGCGACACGCTCACATAAGGTTCAACATTTCAGCATGAAATAAACGGACATCAAATTGAACAGGGCCAAGGCTCTTATTCATCACAAGGGATTCTTAACCGTTATTGAGGCAAGATCCTGAATCATCAGGTCGAACACATCTCTGGCCCTGCATTCATCGGTAACCGGGTAGGCGTCGAGCAAATTCCTGTAGGAATCACCGGCGGCCTCGTCGAAGCCCAGTTCGAGAAAAATAAGATTCATTCGTCCTTCCACAAGGAAGACATTGCGATTCCCTTGATAAAAATCCCAGCAGATACCGATTTTATCGAGGTCGATTAGTCTTTTGAATTCATTTTGACGGATGATCTCTGGTTTGAGCTCATCCTGCTGAACCTGCATAATAACGTTCTGGGATGATCCCCAGGAAAGTGTTTCCTTATCGAACCGACTAAAATTGCTGAAATAGTAAATGAGGCCTCTTTTTTTATCCTTATGAGCACCTGTAAAAACGCCTGCGATGATTTCATTTGCGCGATCGTATGACTTTCGCATCTCCTCTTTCATCGACAGGTGGTAAGATTTCATCAAGAATCCGGATGGAGGGGGAGGAGCCTCCACAGGTTCCGGTTCCGGCAGAACCTCGGGGCCAGTAGCACAGCCTGCCATCAATGCCAAAATCAGTATAATGGGATACATATACTTTCTAATTTTTTTTAACGTGTCATTCATCTCAACATCTCTCGTGGCTTTCGATCTTAATAGGAACTTATTCTCTGCGATGAAACAGTTTAGTAGAATTTGTGTCTGAAGTCCACGTTCAGCTTGAGGTGATGAGCTTTGAGACATTTCCGCAGGTTCATTCGTTTCTTAAATTGAAAGACAAAAAGATCTCTAGTCTCCAAGAAGAATTATGTGTATAATATGATTAATTTATACACATAGGAGACTGAGATGAGGACCAATGTCGTGATCGATGATCAACTGATGAAAGATGCTCTTAAGATATCCGGATTCCGTACAAAGAAAGCGGCTATTGAAGCCGGTTTGAGACTCCTTGTCAAATTCAGCCGGCAAGAAAAAGTGAAAAATATTCGTGGAAAACTTAAATGGAGCGGCGATTTAGACAAAATGCGGACGGACAAATGATACTGGTTGATTCTTCTGTTTGGATCGCTTACTTCAACGGAATGATTAATCCTCAAACCGATTGGCTGGATTCTGCTCTTGGGAGAGAATTAATCGTTGTAGGGGATCTCATCCTGGCTGAAATCCTTCAGGGTTTCAGGAGCGATCGTGATTTTAATAAAGCTAAAGAATTATTATCGCATTTCAGATTCATGGAGATGCTGGGTCGAGAGTTAGCTATAAAGAGCGCAGAAAATTATCGCTTTCTCAGAAACAAGGGAGTGACTGTTCGCAAAACCATCGATGTCATGATCGGAACATTCTGCATTCACCACAACATATCTCTTCTGCATGATGATCAGGATTTTTATCCTCTTACAAAGCACTTGGGATTAAAAACCGTGACATGATTAATTTCGTGCCAGCCTTTGCTTGGCATCCTCGAGTTCCGTTATCCACAGGTCAGCATCCTGACCGAGGTTGTAAGGAATCACTGGCTGAGTCAACTAAAGGTCTCGGCGCCGCGACCCATTTTGGCAATCCGGGCTAAAAACGATGTCAAGGCCGGCTAAATGCAGAAGGGTCAAAACCGCCTATATCATTTTAAAATAGACTGTGATACATTTTGTTTTTCTTATCTGGAAAATGATTGAGGAGATGTCGTTATGAATCAAAATCAAGGTCCTTCCACTCGTTCGGTTCACCTGGGCAGCGAAATAGATCCTGCTACAGGTGCCCTCATACCCCCTATCATCCAGAATTCGGCTTTTTGTTACAAGGATTTGGATCAATGGCGTGCGGTGGCTCTAAAGCAGGTTCCCGGCCATATCTACAGCCGCAACGCCAATCCAACAACCGAAACCTTTGAAAAAAGAATGGCTGCATTGGAGGATGCAGAGCAAGCTGTAAGCTTTACTACCGGGATGGCCGCGATCAACACAACTTTGTTCGCATTGCTGGACGCAAAAAAACGGGCAGTTACGGTGAGAGACGCTTATGGCGCGACGTACCTCCACTTCACACAAATTTTACCCCGTTTTCATGTGGACTGTGTGGTTTGTGATACAGACGATTCAAAAGGGATCGAGGCAGCCATAGAAAAGGGATGTGATCTCTTATACTTGGAAACCCCGACCAACCCGACTCTGAAAGTGCTTGACTTAGAAAAGTTGATCGCTATTGCACACCGGGCTGGAGCCGTTGTGGCGGTGGACAATACCTTTGCCACTCCGATCAACCAGTCTCCTTTTGCTTTAGGAGCAGATGTCGTCATCCACAGCGCGACCAAGTACATTTGCGGACATGGCGATGTGCTGGGCGGAGTCGTCTGCGGCGGCAAAGATATCATGGAAAAGATTTACCGCTATCACGAATTGACCGGGCCCTCTCTCGATGCACACTGTGCTTTTTTGCTGCTGCGCAGTTTAAAAACCTTGGGGCTGCGGGTAGAACGACAGAATGAAAATGCCATGGCTATCGCCCGTTTCCTCGAAAAACAACGGCAGGTCGAACGGGTTTTTTACCCGGGATTAGAAACTCATCCGGGCCATGATATTGCCAAAAAACAGATGAGCGGGTTCGGGGGAGTGCTCAGTTTCGAGCTCAAAGGAGGTTATGAAGCGATAAAACGCTTCCTGCCCCAGCTTAAATATGCCTATATGGCAGCCAATCTTGGCCAGGTGGAAACCATTGTGGGGCCACCCTCCACTACCAGTCATGTGGAATTAACAGCAGAGGAGAGAAAAGAAGCCGGAGTGCCAGAAGGCTTGATCCGTTATGCCGTGGGCATCGAGGATAAAGAGGATTTGTTGGCTGACCTCGAAGCGGCTCTAAAGGCTATTTAGCCAGGCTGTATTCCTTAAGCCGGCAAATAACTGTCCTTCACAAGCGACAAGGATGGGAGCAAGAGCAGAGAGGGTATTTACTGGAATGAAGATTAAAACTTTAGGCGTTGGATTTATTTTGCTGGCATTGATTGGCTGTGCCTCTGTGCATCGAGATGATCCGATCGAGATCTTCCAGAAAACCCAATCCTTTAATAATCGGTCTTTCGATGTTGTCTGGTCAGCAACGATAAAATCTATCGATGAAATGGGATTTGTGGTCAGGAAAGCGACAAAAAATATCGGTCTCATCCATGGCGAGGCAAGAATGAATCCTGATCTTCAATTCTTACCTCCACTTATCAATGTCATAATCAAGGCAGAAAACAATAGGATCGAAGTGAATTTACACATCGAGTTGCCAGGCCAAAGAGATGAAACCGGGAGAAGAAGAACTTACGCCAATCGGTTCTTCAAGGCCTTGAGAAAAAATTTAAGATAAGAAGTATCTTTGGAGATATTTTTGGAAGAGAAAGCCATGATGGAGGGAAAGACCATGAAGAAAAATAATTTACTTCTTCTTAGTTTGTTTGTTTTGCTATTTCTTCTAATCTCTTGCTCTAGATCGGAAGACCTGGTCATCCTGCATCAGGTGACAGGACCGGTCGATACGAACTGTTATCTTTTGTATGATGCCGACAGCAAAGAAGCTGCGCTTATCGATGTCGGAGGGCCAATCGACACCCTATTGGAACACATCAAGGATAACGATCTCCACCTTAAATACATTTTTGCCACCCATGTTCACATGGACCATGTGGAAGGAGTCCCCCAGTTACAAGAAAAGTTCCCTGATGCCCTCCTTTGTTACAACAAAAAAGATTATGAAGATTTCCTCATTTCCATTGATTGGATGGAAGAATCTTTTCCAGAAGATGTAGCCGAAATGAAAAAATCTGCGGAGTTTAGAAAGTGGTTCGAGTACGACATGTCGATTTTCAAAGAACCTGACATCTATTTGGAGGATAATCAGGTCTACAAGCTGGGAAACCAGGAGATCCGGACATTCCTTTCACCCGGCCATTCGTCGGGCAGTATTTGTTTTCATGTGGGAGATGTTTTGTTCTCGGGCGATGTCCTTTTTTACAGACAGGTCGGCCGGACCGACTTATTGGGAGGATCGAAGGAGGACATAGTGAAATCCGTGCGGAGACTGTACAGAGAGCTGCCCGATGAGACCAAAGTTTATCCAGGCCACGGGGAATTCACGGATATCGGAACAGAAAAGACCGAGAATGAAGAAGTCACGATAGATGTTGTGACGATAAAGAATTAGCTAAGGGACGTTATCACGAATTGAAACCTTGGTTGGCTGGTCCACCCATGCCTTGCCATCATAGTACAAGATTTTGTCTCGTAGCTCGCTTCTCACTTTATCCTGCAACCAAGACATGGTCGTTTGCGTGTTATAGAGGGTCTCATACTTCATCTTGAAAATATGACTCAAATTTATGGAATGTAATGAAAAATCTTTGTTGAATTCAAAGTACAGGTGAGAAACTCTCATGTACACCAATATTTTTTGGTTCTTCTGGAGATCGATCGAATTGATACTTCCGATATCGTCTTCGGCTTTGTCCACTTCTGTTCTCGGCAAAAGCACATAAAAAAGCTCTGCGCCCGTCGAGAGTTCGGAGCATCTGTATTCTTCTGTCTGGGGAGATCCTCCGTGGATATTTTCAGGATCTAATACGAGGAGGCATCCCTTTCTGTACTCGTTGTTTGTCCCGCCTAAAATGATTTCCTCTTTCCCATCACCATCGATATCTAAAAAACCATAATCGATCAGGTAACCTGAATGCCAGTATTCCCCGATTATTCTGCCCTCCGCATCGAGCAGTGCTATTTGATTCGGGTAGTGATTTTTGTGCCGGGAAATAACAAGAATCTCACAGGTCCCATCACGGTCGAAATCGTACAGATCGAATCCTTTGATCCTGTAATCATTGGAGTAAGTCGTTGTCCCGAATTTAATTTCTCGTCCTGCTTCGAAACGCCACATTTCTTTTCCTGCAGCATCGAAACAAATGAGGACCCCTTCTCCGAATTCATTTTGCGTTTGAGTCGAAAATAGAATTTCAGGTTTTTGATCAGCGTTTATGTCTTTTATGATGAGATGGGGCAGTTTTCTCTCGCCGTCCTCATCTATACGCTTGTATTGGAAATGCTTCATGTATTCATTTTGAGCGCAGAGATTTTCTATCCCCGTTTCATAGCGCCACAGGGTGTTTCCCCGGGTGTTTTGAATGACGAGTTTCGAATTGTCGATCTGAAAATGGGCTGGGGTTTTCGGCACAAAAACCTTCGTGATCCAACCGATCGAGATTAAAACGGCAGAAATCGCCACTGTCAGCAGGATGGGGAATAATGTCGACTTTTTGAAAAATCGCTTTTCAGCGATCTCTGTTCTTTTCTGGTCTGTGGATTGCAGCCACTCATTCAGGTCTTTTTTGAAGGCGATTATGCGCGGTCTTTCTCCCTCTCCGATTCGTCTGACCGGCAGACTGAGCTGTTTTTCCCATCTGCGGCATGTGCGGGGATCGCAACCTAAATAGGCGGCAATCTCTTTCCATGACTGAAGAATCTCTCCGTTTTGGCTGGTTTCGTTCATCGAGCCAGATAAGTATATAAAAGAGGATACCCATTTTCAAGGGTGACGAGAAGCTGAAAGTGAGGCATTTTTTTAGGGCATTTGAGGGCATTAGCGGACAAAACGCCAGTTGGCATTGACATCCATTCATTTCATCCCCCATCATAATAAAGCCCCCGGTGCTATTCTTGAGGGAATGGATTCAGCGGGTGTTAGCATCAGGGGGGTTGGTGCTGTCAACGGATAATCTTTTTTTCTCCGCGTTCTACAAACAGAAATATATCTTTGTAGTTGGATTTTACTGCATCGATCTTGTTCGGTGCATCGGACTCCGATTGTATAGGGAGATGCATAAGTCCCACATGTGCGGGTTTGAGGACTTCCTGGATGATCCTTGCTCCATCTGGAAGTAAAGGAAACCAGTAGTGGACAAGGGCGAGGTCGAGCTTCTCTTTGTCCAATCCCGTGTCCTGAAAGACCGCAAGTTTTCCGTCGGAATCTCCCTCATGAAAAATGGTTCGTCCGTTCATTTTGATCAGATACATGAGATTGTGAGGGCTTTCTAAATCTCCGCTGTGGAGCGTTCGGTACATTTTGATGGCAATCTCCCCGACCGTTTTCTTAGCCGTTTCTCCTGGTTTTAGTTCGTAAGAAAATACCCTGTCCTGCACATACTCCCAATCCTTTGAGTTGTCTTTCATGGCAGTGACGGCATCTTTGGCAGCGATTAACAACACATCGGGATTGTTTTCTATGAACCGTGCAGCAAAGCTCGGGCTGAAATGATCCGGATGGTTGTGGGTGACTAAGACAAGATCCACATCGTCGAAGGGAGCCTTGCCTGATAGCAATTGTTCCAACACGTCTTCTGAGGGGGCCCTGTAATTTGGATTCGGGTTGTCGAAAAGAGCATCGATGAGGACCTTATTGTTTTCTATGGCAACAAGAAACCCTTCGTTGGCAAGGTAGGTCACTTCGATCACGCTTTCCTGACTATTCCCGGCGGGCCATATCATCGAAACACAGACCAGAATTGTCACGGATCTAACAATCATGTTGATTCTAGACATGGACTTCTCCTTTTTGGCATATTGCCTGTTTCCCCAATTTGCATAATACAGCCAGCACAATTTTCTTTAGAGCATGTATGATGTATACGTAAGTGAACCCGCCCCTCTCAAAGACTCCCAAAAACATCAAAAAGATCTGCCGTGCATCCAGGAAGCAGCTCCTGCAGTTGAAATAAAAGGGTTCGGGTTCCATTCCGACTAGAGGAAACCTTCTCTGCTTAAAAATCCAGAGCATTCACAAAAATGAGGGCATTGTGCATAAAATCGCCGGCCCGATTCCGATAAAACACATTGTTAAAAATACACCTGCCCTAGTCGATTCCCAACCTAATCTGCTTAGTAGCCAGAAATCCCCCCCCCTTTTTGGTTCCCAGCGCCTTTGGCCTCTTTTATATGTATTCTTTTACTTTGCTCAATAAAACTTCCCGATCGAAAGGTTTGGCCATCAGATAAACACCGTCATGAGTCCTGCTGTACTGTTCTTCTTCTTTCTTGATCAAGGATGACAAAAATATTATCGGAATATTTTGTGTCGAGGGATCATTTTTCAAGATGTTTGCAACCTCCCCACCGTCTATATCGGGCATAACGATATCCAGGATGATCAGATCCGGGATGTCATTTTTGGCAATATTTATGGCTTCGTATCCTCCAGAGGCTTGAAGAACATGGTATTCTTTGTTGTTAAAGATATTCTTGAGCATTTCAAGATTGACAGATTCATCGTCGACAATGAGAATTTTTTTGTATCTCATTTAGAGTTCACCTGGAAAAAAACATTCCTTCTCTATACAAGTTTTAATGTGAAAGAGCGAAAAATCAATATGTTGAGACAAAATGTCACATTATGTCACATTATGTCACATTATTTCACTTTTAAAATGCCTAAAAAGACAATATCGTAAACTTTAGAATGATAAATTCCAGAATGTCGGACCGGCTTCACGATGTCCTGATTGACAAAAAATTTTGCAAAGGGGATAATAAATTCACAGATTTGGGGCATCGCATGAAAACGGATGAAATTCTTCACTCATGGAAGGAAATTTCTGCGTACCTGGATAGAGATGTCAGGACATGTCACAGGTGGGAAGATGAGCTGGAATTGCCGATTCACCGGATTGATGAAAATTCCCCAAGGTCGAAAGTTTTTGCATATAAAAAAGAAATCGATGAATGGCTTAGAGAAAAAGCGAATAATCACAATAATCATCAAGATGAAAAAAAATCTTCGATCTGGACAAACAGGAGGGTTATTGCCGGACTGGCCATCGGTTTTTTAGTAGTATCCGTAATTTTTGCATGGCTTTATTTCTCCCGGTCTCCGGCTGTTCCTTCACTTTCCGGACCTACCCTTGCGGTCCTGCCTTTAAAAAATCTCGATTCGTCAGAATATGAGGAATATTTCTCCGAGGGGATCACGCACGAGATTGAAAGGAGCCTGATACGGCTGAACAAAATTAGGGTGATCCCTGGGTCTGTGGATGACCCGGGCCAGGATTCTGTATATGACATGGACTTGCTCGGTCAGAAGCTCGAGCCTGACTATCTTGTGGTGGGTGAACTGAGACAGGAGCAAGATAGGATTTTGTTAAGCATCAGCCTGATCAGAACAGAGGACAATAAAAACCTGTGGAATGCATCCTATGAAAGCGATCAGGAAGATATCTTGAATATCAGTCAGAGTATCAGTCACAAAATCCACGAGCAATTGAATTTCAAGGTGGATGAGGCCCAGTTCGCTCGGTCACAAAGCGGCAGCACCGACGACTTTTCGGCCTATGATACCTACCTCAAAGGAAATTTCATCCTGACCAGGATTACAGAGCAGGATGATGATCCCTGGAAGCTGTACCATCAGGGCAAGTATCTTTTAGGAAGATGGACGCCAGAAAGCAATGAGTTGGCCATTAGCCTTTTCGACCAGGCCATCGCGATCGACAGTAACTATGCTCAGGCCTACATCGGGTTGGCTCAGTGTTATGCGAATTATATCAATCTGGGATGGGATTCTGACATAGAGTGGTTGAACACAGCGGAATCCCTGCTGGAAAAAGCCCAGGAAATTTCTCCCGGTCTTCCTGAATATTACACAGCCCTGATCAAGACTTCTATATTGAGAGTGGCTTTATTAAACGAAAACATGAGCCAAATCGTTTTTAGCCTGGCAAAAGAAGCTATCGCAAAATTTCCCAACCATCCGCAATTGAATGCCGTAACAGCATACTGTTACCTGACAAAGTTCGGGGAAGGGGGGGATGAAGCGGATTTTGAAAAAGCCTTGGACTACTACGAGAGAAGTTTTTTACTGAATCCGTCCAGCCTCAACAACATCAAGTATGCGGAGCTTCTGATGCTTAAGAAGGAGTTTTATCAAGCGATCGAAGTTTGTCATATTCTCGAGAGGTCCGATCCTTCCTTGTTTTCCAAGTTCATGCTGGGGGAAATTTATTATTATCTGGGCGATTTGGCAAAAAGCGAGGAAATTTTTCTCCAATTCGACCTGCCGTTGAATTTCAAAATTCATTCTCTGTATTTTTTGGCGATGATAGAAGCGCAAAAAGGGGAAGCTGAAGAAGCGGTAAGGCTTATCAGTGAAGTCGAATTCATACAACCCGAGGAATACAGAGACCTTCCGTTTCATTTAGAAATGGCTTCCATCTATTTTGGAATCGGAGATGATCAGTCGGGATATAAATATTTGGAATCGTTGTTTACCGATGAACAGACCCAATGCGATAAATTTATTAACTCTAAGTATATGGATATAGATAGGAATTTTGATAATTATAGAAACGAGAGGAGATTTCAAAATCTTACACGAGGAGAAAATTAAATGGCCAAAAGCAAAACCATCCGGGTAACACCCAACGTCAAGAAGTGTTTAACACACTTAAAAGCCGCTGTGAAAGCCATGCCCGAAGGAGAGCTGAAAGACAATGCCAAAGGCGCTATCAGTTATCTGTCGAACACATTCCAGGGCAAACCGCAACCTGGCAGAGGAATCAAGTGTCCCGGCGTGACCAGAATCGTCCCGGGATAAGTTCAAAATATATTTCAACTCTCTCTTCCCATCCTTTTTAAGTTTTAGATCACAATGAATATCCAGAGTATTACTCTAGTTGTTACTGAGGACTGCAATTTCGATTGCGACTATTGTTACAAGCAGAAAAACTATGATCGCATGAAATTCGCTACGGCCAAAAAAGCGATGGCCTTTTTTTTGCCGTTTCTATCCGATCACTACAACCTCAATTTTTACGGAGGAGAACCCCTTCTCTGCTTCGATCTTATTGAAGAAACGGTGTCCTTCCTCGAGCAAAAAAATAAGGAGTATGGCAAAAAGCCTCAGTATTCACTGACCACCAACGGCAGTTTGATTACCGATGAGATTATCAAAGCGTTAGAGACACACAAATTTTCGGTTGTATACAGCTTCGACGGCACCGCTCAGGAAATCCATAGGAAAGATGGAAGTTTTGATTTGGCCGTGTCGAATATTAATAAAATATTGGAACGCCCAAATATCGGATTGGAGGTCAACAGTGTTTTTACACCGGAGTCGGTCGGTCATATTTCAGACTCCCTGGCGCTAATCATGAACTTGGGCGTGAAAAACATCAATCTGTCTCTTTCTCTTTTCCGGCCATGGAATACACTATCTGTTGAACGTTTGGGCGAGGAACTGGCAAAATTGAGGGGAATTCTTGTCTCCCAATATTTGAAATCCAAAGATATCCCGGTCATGAACTTCCGGAAAGATGGCACGGAAGGGTTTTTTTATTGTGCCGGAGGGCAGGACAGGATGGCGGTCACGTCTGAGGAGAATGTCTGGGGGTGCGATCTGTTTGCCGATTATTTCAGGGGGAAGGAAAAACGGCCCGAATACCAGGACTATTTTTTTGGGAATCTAGACACCTTCGTAAAAAATTATAAAAAAGTATATCCGAAGATATCCTCCAATTACGCCGAGCTATCCATGGATAATTTTGCCACTTCCCAACGAGCATGCCTGTTTTGTTCTAATCTGGAGGATTGTATTGTGTGTCCGGTAGCGGCGGCATTTTCTGGGGTTCCTATCGGCGAAATCCCTCCCTTTGTGTGCGATATCCAGAAAATCAAGATTGCAGAACGACAAAAATTCCTAGGGGAAATTATCAAGTACTAAAGGAGTTGCTAAATTATTGGAACTCTTCGTTGTGGCTGAGATAGAGTTACAGTCTATCCGAGGGGATCGATCTTGTGAAAACGCAGTCGCCGTCCCAATCGATGTAAATAGGGAATGGGCTCATGTGTTGGGGATCTAGGTCGAGATCACGGATTATCAGGTTCGTCAGATGCATGACTTTGGTGCGGCGGCTGGTCCACATGTTATAAATAATATTGCGTGCAGTCAGGATCCGGTCGATGATGCCTTCATCTAGGGAGGATACGACGCCCGATATCGTGGCGTATTTATGTTTTTTGTCGATGCGCGAATCGTCCAAAGAGAGGATGGAATATCCTTCCTGGTAGCAGGTGTGATTGATGATTTTTGTCTGCCCATGCAAGATCAGGTCGTTTCTGTCATTTATTTCATCGAGCGGGGGATAAAACTCTGGCTTGGGGAATGACATTCCTGTTCTTGCTGCGAGAGCATCGAATGTCTCGGCATACCGTCCAGACGGATTCCACACCGTCCAGGTTTGGATCTCATTTTCCGTCACTCCCTGGAGCTGGGCATCGATCTCCTCGGGTGTGTACCAGAAACCTTGGATCCAGGGACGGATTTCCTTGTCCGTGCGCTTTTTCATCTCCTGGAGGCTTGACTTCATGATACTGTGGGGGTATTGGCCAGGATTTTTCAGGCTGAGAAAATTCTCGGGAAAGTGCGATGGATATAACATAGGGCAGATCACGTCCACATGCGGGGCGATCTGCTCCAGCACTTGTCCTACGCCAAAATCCTTGGTTTTCCAGGCCGTCATGCCGAAAACGTCCACAGAAATGACCACTCCGGTCGGTTTCAATCGGTCATTAGCGAAAGCAAGGAATTTTCCGATACACTCTTCTTTGGAGATCCCTTCGATAACGATGGGGTATTCGATAGTGGACATGTTGCCGTCGCTCGGAAACCTGACGTAATCGAATTGGATCTCATCGACTCCCAGTGCGATTAGCTCTTGACAGAGCGCGATCGTGTAATCCCAAACCCGGATGTCATACGGATTGGCCCAGTGAAGCCCCTTGTGGTCTGCCCACAATTCCCCGGTCTCAGAGTCTCTTACTCCCAATTCTGGAAAATGGGTAACGAGTAAACTATCTTGAAAAACGTCCACTTTGGCTGCGGTCCAGATACCCTTTTGTTTGAGGGCGGAAATGGCGTTTTCGAGTGAGGCGTTCGGAGCGGAAGCCTGCATATTTTTAGCCGTGCTGTTTTTTGAATTCCAGGACAACCGGCCTAGGGGATCCTTGGCATGAAGGACAGCCAAATTCATGCCGGCGGCTTCCATGTAATGTACGATCCCGTCGAAACTCCGGCCGCAGAGGTGTGCAGAAGGGAAATACACACCGGTTAGTTGGTCCGGCTTTGCCGGCGATCGAGGGGAGAAGGGAAAGGCGGTACAAGTTGAAGAGTCGCGCGAAGCGGGGATAAAAACAGCGAGAGAAAGGGCCAAGAAAAAAAGGAGTGTGTAAGTCTTAGTCATTTTTCGAGCTCTGAGCATTAATTTTGTCGTTTTACCGCAGTGGTTCATGCTTTTTTCTCGAAGATTGGACAAAATATCTTTTGATATACCTAGATTTTCTAGGTATAATACCTAAATATTCTAGGTGTGTGAGGAAGAAATGATATCGAAAAACTTGATGGCAGCTTCAACCAAACCTCTGATCTTGTCCATTCTGGCGGGAAGAGAAATCTACGGGTATCAGATTATCCAAAATGTCGTCGATATTTCTGGGGGAACACTGGAATGGTCCGAAGGAATGCTCTATCCTGTCCTCCACCGGATGGAGAAGGAAAATCTCATCCGTTCCCAGTGGAAAATCTCAGAAAAGGGGCGGAGGCGCAAGTATTACAAGTTGACAGAATCGGGAAAAAAAGAGTTGGAAAAAGAAAAAGAACAATGGCTGAATATCCATAAGCTTCTTGCCAAACTATGGGAACCTGTCCCTGGCTTTGAATAAATCGAGATAGTGTGAAAACAGGAGAAACCGATGTTTGATCTTGATCGAGCGATACGACAATGGAAAAAGGCCCTCGACAAAAACAGCGCTTTAGAAGACGGCTATAAAGAAGAGTTGGAAAATCATCTGAGAGATAAGATCGATTATCTGATGAACCTAGGTTCCTCAGAAAGAGAAGCTTTTGAAGAGGCTGTGCAAAAAATCGGGGAAGCAAATGTCATCGGGGAAGATTATTATAAGACGGACACCCGGCATGCCAGCGGGCGTCCTCCCTGGAAAAAAAGCCGTTGGATTCCGCCGCTTTTTTCGAACTATTTCAAGATCGGCCTCAGAAAATTAAGAAGGCAAAAAATCTATTCCCTGATCAATATTGCGGGTTTGGCGGTGGGGCTTGCCTGTTGTGCTGTGATCATCCTGTATGTGACCAATGAGCTGACTTATGACTCTTTTCACGAGGATGCAGACCGGATCTATCGTGTGGCGGTGCACAGGATCAGCGTGGTCGGTGAATTCAAGTTTGTGGCAACTCCGGCCCCATTGGGACCGGAGCTCAAAAACAGCTATCCGGAAGTGGAACAAGCCGTAAGAGTGGTCCCCCCTTATGAAAACGCAAGCCATGTCCTGGTGGTGAAAGGCGAAAAACGGTTTTTCGAAAACCGCGTATGGTTCGCGGACGAAGATATTTTCAAGCTTTTCCATATGCCTTTTATTCAAGGAAATCCTCAATCAGCTCTTGCCAATCCCAACGCAGTGGTTATCACTGAAGGAATGAAAGATAAGTATTTCGGGGAAGATAGAGCTCTGGGACAAACTCTCCAGATCGAGATCGATTACGATACCGGTGTTGTGGAGCTCCAGGATTACGAGGTAGCGGGGGTCATCAGAAACGCTCCTGCCAACACGCATCTGAAATACGATATGTTCCTTTCCATGGAGACTATGAGAAGCAACGTGTCCTCTTTCGAGACAGATTGGTTCCATCCTCCATCAAAATATACCTACGTAAAACTGGCTCCAGGAACAGATGCTGCAGATTTTGAAGGGAAACTCAAGCCGATTTCCGATTTTATGATCCAAAATTATTCTGAAAAATACAACAGGAAAATGGATCTGCACGACTTTTTCCTCCAGCCTGTGACCAAGATACATATGTTTTCCCACCTCATGAGAGAGATCGAACCTCCCGGCAATTGGTACTATCTCTATATCTACTCCATCATCGCCTTCCTTATCCTGCTCATTGGGTGCATGAATTTTATCAATCTATCCGCCGCTCTTTCCACCACCCGGACCAAGGAGGTCGGACTCCGCAAGGTCGTGGGGGCCCAACGTCGCCAGCTCATCTGGCAATTCCTGGGAGAATCATTCTTGATCACTTTCCTCGCTTTTATCGTGGCATTTGGACTGACTTTCCTCCTGCTTCTCCCCTTCAATCAGATGGCGGGTACGGAATTGACTTTGGCCGGGCTCGCACAACCCGTCGTGTTTTTATCGCTGCTGGGATTGCTTGTTCTTGTCAGCATCGGTTCCGGAATCTATCCAGCCCTCATCCTAACGGCCTTCAGCCCCATCTCGGTTCTTCAAGAAAAATTGGCCCCGGTTACCCGTGGAGCTTTAGCCCAGAAGATACTGGTCGTCGGACAGTTCGCTATTTCCATTTTCCTCGTCATCTGCGCTCTCACTGTTTTCAAACAGCTCCAGTTCATGAAGGGACGGGCTTTGGGATTTGACCTGGAGCAAAAGCTCGTTCTTCGTGTAAAAAGCAATATGCCTCATTTAAGAAGGGATTACGAGGCCATCAAAAATGATTTTCTCCAGAATCCTTCGATTTTCGGGGCCACGGTGTCCTCCTCTGTCCCGGGTGACAGGACAAATTCCGGATATTACTTGACATCGAAGATGGAAGATTTCAAGGGTGCCCCCTTTATCAAGGTTATCACCATGGATTATGATTTCATATCCGAATATAGAATCGAGATGGTCGCCGGAAGGTCTTTCCAGCGGGGCGCTGGAAATGACGAAAGAGAAGGGTATCTGATCAACCTGGCTGCCGTCAAAGAATTGGGCTTCTCCACACCTGAGGAAGCCCTGGGAAAAAATTTCATGGCTTCCTATCACAGGATAAACAAAAGGATAATCGGGGTTACCGATGATTTTCATTACCGGGGTATGCAGGAAGTCGTCGAATCCCTAGTCATGGATATCGAGAATTCCCTTTTCGAAACCATCACGCTCTCCATTCGAGTAGAAAACATGAATGAGCTCATGCGGTTCATCCGGAGCACATGGGACGATCACTTCCCCGGCGTTCCTTTCGAGTATTCCTTCCTGGATGAGAGTTTCGACCGGGAATATAGATATGAGGAACAGATGGGCAGGCTGCTGGGGATCATAACGACCCTGGGATTTTTTATTGCCTGTCTCGGCCTTTTCGGATTGGCTTCTTTTGTTGCCCGATCCAGGAAAAAAGAGATCGGAATCCGAAAAGTGCTCGGTGCTTCGACATCCGACATCATCACCATGTTGTCCAAAAGATTTGTCCTGCTTATTCTAATTTCCATTATCGTCGCGTCCCCGATTGCATGGTTTTCCATGCACAAGTGGCTTCAGGACTTTGCCTACCGTGTCGACATGGATCTGTTCGTATTCTTTGTGACTGCATCCGGAGCTTTGGCGATAGCCCTTTTCACAGTCGGCCTCCAGGGCTTTCGTGCGGCTATCGCGAATCCTGCTGATTCTGTGCGGGACGAATAACTGGCACATCCAGAGTTGTGTCGGATTCGATGTGTTGGGACAAATTTTCCCAGGTAAACCAGACCGGTTTGTATTCTTTTCTGGCGTATATTTCTGTTATGTCGCTGTAATGGGAGCTTTCTGGATCCTCGCTTGCGCTAAGAGGAAAACAGGATAAAGCTTTTGGGATGGGAGACAATTCCACGACCATATGGTAAGAGCTTCCGCCAACAACCCGCAGGCGACCATCTTCCACTCGGGTAAAACAAGCTCTTGTGACCGGGAGTGAGCTGCTCCCGCCACTCAGCGGATATTCCCTGCCGCCATGTTTCAGGTAGTGAATCCTTCCCCAGGGAATATCCATCCTGCCAAAGTTTTTTTTCAGTTCGGAAGCAGAGGCGTCTAAGTCTTTTAAAAGTTTTTTTGTGACTTCCTCTGGGTATGCTTTTTCCGGGTTCAATTGACCGAGGTCCCCTCTTATGTACAAGAGCTGAAACAGGGCCATGGCATTGGAGTCGGCTTCACACCGGAAGTCCCATGTCTTTAATAATTTCACGGCTGCATCCAGAAAACTTCCCGGAGAGGATAGATTTTCGGCAAACCTCTCATAAGCGTCGAGTATGTGTGGCACCCACTGCCGTGCCTTCCACACCAGTGTATCCGTGGCGAAATTGAGCATTTCTTCAAATGTCACGCTTTCGTCCGCAGCCAGCAGCTCTGAGAGCCTCTTGCCTCGATCCCCGAACCATTTATTCTCAACGAGACGCGCCGGGAGGGTATCCTCTTCTATTCCGCTGTTTTCCGTGACAAATCCTGGGCTGTCGTTGCTGTTCTGAAGCCAGCCGCTTTCAGGATTGATCACTTTCGGAAGATCGTCGAAAGGTATGTATCCCATCCAGTCAGAACGGGGATCTTCGCCAGGCACAGGCCGGGACCAATCCAGTTCTGGGTTTCTTTTGGGACACAAAGCATTGTAGAGATAGCCGATGTTTCCCTCCGAATCGGCAATGGTGTGGTTCCACATGCTCAAACCGGGCAAACGCATGATATTGAAATATTCTTTTACTGACTGGGCTTTTGTTCTCTCGTAAGCTTGCTCAAGAAATGTGGGGGAGTCGAATTTGATGATGCGTGCTGCGTACGCATAACCATCCTTAACTTGCAACACGGGACCCACATGGGTTTCCCTGATGGTTTTTTTCACCTCCCTGAATCCATCTTTGGATTTAATCCTGAAGGTTTCTTCCCATTCTGAAAACGTTTTCCAGCCATCATGGCTGAGATACTCCTTCTCATTGTCGGGATTGATTTTGAACTTGTAGACATCCGCCAAATCCGGATTGTTATTGGTCGTATGCCAGGCTATCTTCCCATTGTGTCCCATGGTTATTATGGGCAATCCAGGAATGACAGCACCGACCACAGAAAACTCCGGCGTGCTGACTTGGGCCTCATACCATGCCGTAGGGCCTGAGAACGGCTCATGAGAGTCCATGGAAAGAAGGGCATTACCGCTGGCTGAACGGGATGGAGCCACGGCAAAATGGTTCGAGCCACGCTGTCCCCTCCAGACATCTCCCTGCAAGTCATCGAAGGACTCCCTCGCATTCATGAGAAACGCTATGGTCATCATATCGCCCGGCTCAAAGCCCGTGATCCACGCCGGGACATTATCCCGGTGCTCCTGTATGAAATCGTTGATCCCTTTACAATAATGGACAGCAAGCTCCCTGAACTTTGGTTTCATTTCCTTGAAGAGTTCATCCGCACGCCACTTGAAGCGAAAACTACGAAAAAGAATATCACTCTCCAAGTCGTCGGTCTCTCCTGTTAACTCCGTTAGCCGTCCTTCAGCCGTGTACATGGTTGTGAAGATCTGATTCAGCCTGTCTTTCGCAGTCGCATATCCCAGCCCGTACATGGCATCTGGTTCGTTTGCGGCAAAGATGTGGGGAAGACCGTAAGTATCCCGGATAATCCGGACTTTGCTTGTTTCAGGAAATGGCTTTTGATCTTGGGAAAATTTCTTTTCAAAACATTCTCTGAATGCACGAATGTTGTCGTAGTGATTTTTTAGGAATCCGACATATTTTTCGATCTCGTACTCTCTCATGTGCATCGGGACGATCTGCTTAGGCTGAATGAATTCTTTGGCCATTCGTTGCCCCACTTCGTCCAGAAGGAAAAAGGGATCGATGAAAGCCAAGTCGATACCCAGCTTCTGCAGTTGGAAGCTCCTGAAATACTCTTCATTGGACGGGCCATAGATATCTCCCAAGTGAAGGACCTGTGTTCCACTCATATCGAGCAGGAAGGCCAAAGTCACATAGGGCTGCTCGGGCATTCCATGATTGACCGGGAAAATCTTGAGGTCTACCCCATTTATGGTATCCTCTACGATCGTTCCCCATTCGGGATTGATGTTTTTGACCCGAGCGCTTATTTGCGAAAATTCATCCCCAGCCGCCTCTTTTAGTTCGTTAAAGACGATCTCGTTTCCCACCAGGATGGTTTCCGGATGGCCCATCATGACTTTTGCGGCCATTTCCGGTTCGAAGTGGTCCCTGTGTGCATGTGAAAAAAGAAGCAGGTCGATGCGCTCGAACGGAGGACGGGCCTTGACCATGTCATCGAAGACCTTGTCCGGTGTGTTGCTGTATCCCCATGGATTTTTTATCAACGAATCCACCACGATATTTTTTGTTTTGGATGAGATCAAAAAGCCATCATTGGAGATGTAGGTGACGCTCACCCAGGGCTTTTCGGGATCCTCGGGTGCCAACCTGGGGACATTTGCTGCACCATTGGTTTTCAGTAATTCGAGGATATCTTTGAATTCCCAATCCTCTGCGATGTGAAGAGCTGTTCTCTCATCATTCCCTTTGATGTCAAGTTCAGCCCCTTTCTCCACCAAAAGCTTGGTGATATCCAGAGAGCCCTGTTTGACAGCGTAGTGCAAGGGTGTCCTGCCTCTTTTGTCTAGATCATTTAATGGTGCTCCTGCTTCGATCAAATGCATGGAAAGCTCCTCCAAGCCGCCGATCGCTGCATTGTGGAGGAGCGAGGCCTCCATGTCGTCCTTGGTTGTGGTGCTGGCTCCCTTTTCGATCAGGAGGTCTGCGATTTCTTTTTGTCCTTGTTTTGCAGCAAGATGGAGGGCCATTCTCCCGGTATCGCTCCCGACATTCAAAGCCTTCGAAGCGATAAATACATCCACGATTCCGGCATGCCCTCCTTGGATGGCAAACTGCAAAGCGGAGATACCCATCCCGTCCTCGACTGTGATGTTCATCCCCTTGTTCACCAGGATCTCGACAACGTCTTTGTGCCCTTCCCTAGCCGGATAGTGAAGCACTGTCCGGCCGTATCGATCCAGTTCTTTGAAATCCGCGCCCTTTTCCAAAAGCAGCTTGACGACCGGAGTTTTGCCATTATATGCCGCGTACAATAGGGGATTCTGATTGGCGTTGTTACGCGCATCGATGTCGGCCCCCTTGGACAAAAGATATTCCACGATCTCGATGTGGCCGGCCGCTGCCGCCCCATGGAGAGGAGAGCTTTCTTTTTCATCCCTAGCTTTGGCAAGATCTGGATTATTTTCAACCAGAGCCTGCACTTTTGCCAAATCCCCTTCAGCAGCGGCTTTGAAGATTTCCTCCGGCGATGCTTGGAAGGCATGGGAATAAAAAAACAACAGGGTAACCAAACTAGAAAAAATCGAGATTTTTATAATTGTCTTTGTTTTTTTTGAATCCATTCGAATCCCTCCCTATACGTCATTTCGCCAAAATCATATTATAAGCCTAAATTCCCTATTTTAATCAGCAATAAACATGCCAATATTACCTCCTAGGGTTTTCGAATGCTTATTTAACACTATATGTCCATTCACATACAACTTATGTTCACATCTGAACAGAAATAAATATTCCCCATATCAACATTATAAAAGAGCATATTCGGGATTCCAGTAGTTTATTAATCATTCCCAACACATTGTTATGTAAAATAGAGGGAGTTATTCGCATATTTGAAACAAACGAGCCACTATTCAGTCTAATATTCATCGCTTTTCTCTAAAAATCCAAGGACCAGAGATACTTGTCCTTCTGGTTGCATTGAAAAGTGACTCATTGCAATGAACAACATCGTAATCGATTGATCCGAGATATTATCTCGGCGAATACCTCCTTTCTTATAGCAACTTCTGCCATTTGAAACGTCATATACCGGCTGTGTCTTAGAACCTTAGCTCCGATCTTTATGAGTTTTACAAGCATCGTACGAAGTGACCAGTGCTTGACTTTACCCGGAAGAACCAGGCGCCGCAGAAAGTTGCCCAGATTATAGGCTAGTACAAACAAACCTAACCTTACCTGATTCGAGAGGAAATGTTTGCATGAAAGCCGCGTCCAGTTGAGAGCATACTTTCCTTCCTTTATCCACTGTTCAGCAATCCCTCGTCCATTGTAGAATCGAACAATACCCTCTACCTTGGCACTCATATTGGTTACGATAAAACCTACTCTCGGGAATAAATCTCCACTGTGCCATTCAACTTTTGCCACCGCACGACGCAGCTTTTTCCAACTTGAAGCCCGATACTTGAAATCATGAAACCTAACAACAGGCCTTATCGATGGACGTCCAACAGGACGAGTAAGCAGATGTTTAATCTCATCATACAAGACATCATTCGCCGGAAGGCGGATAGCATACAAGAGCCCTTTCTCTTCAAGGTACTTATAAATCTCAGGTTTCGCAAATGCAGCATCACCACGAAAATACTTCCTGACTTTTTTATTTTTGTATCGTCGAACATTTGGTTCCAGTAGATCCTTCCATCGGTCAGCGCTTTGGACATTACCTGAACGCAACATCGCTCCCTCGCAGTCGCCATATTGGTTAAAGCAAAACAGAGGATGATAGCAATTGCATCTGAAATGTCCATTGTATGATGAACCCTCCTGCTCTCCATGTACCGGGCTTTCTGAACTGTCCAAATCAAGAATGATCCGACGATGTGATGTTTTTTCCATTGCTCTCTCAACCCAGCTTCCGTTAATTTCAGACAAGCTATCAAGGTTTTCCCGAAGTGTCAGTATCTCTGTCTCGAAACGCCCAATTGTATTGATACTAGCAGCATTCTTCTTCTTTCCTGTTACTGCCCTCATGACAGGATCAACTGATAAACGCTGTGCATCATTGACATCTTCAAATCCTGCCAGACGGCTATACACAGACTGGCGCAGCAGGTTGGTCATATCATGCTGAATATTGCGCCCGGTTCGTTTATCGCTCATTACAGTAGAAGCTGAATTAAACAATCCTAAGGCATCATCAAGCTCGCGGTAGGCAAGAAGGCCACCATCGGATGTCAGTCTTGCGCCATGAAATTCTAGCTTGATTTTTCCATTAAAACGAATATTTAATCTTTCACCCATTGTGTGTTTCATTTTCGATGCCATTATCAACCTCTATCTTGTTATATAATAACAACTTAGTGTGAACTTGTTAAGCGATTTTCGTGTTTAATATGGGGAATATGGGATAAGATACGTGGGAATCCGTTGGAAGCTCAATTGACCTCTATCTTGGGCTCGTGTTAGAGTGGGTTTAACGAGGAAAATTTGCTTGAGGAGGGATGGACGATGAACATCGCTTTTTTTGTCGGCAGATTGATCGTCGGTGCTTACTATATCTATAACGGGTTGAATCATTTCATCAAATTGGGGCAACTGACCGAGTACGCTAAGTTCAAGGGCGTGCCCATGCCACAGATTGCGGTTATGGGAGCGGGTGTTTTGCTATTGGTCGGAGGCTTCACCATCCTGCTGGGAAAATTCCCGGAGATCGGAGTGGTAGCATTGGTTTTGTTCCTTGTCCCAGTCACATTCATGATGCACAACTTTTGGACTGTTGGCGAGGAAATGAGAATAGCCGAGACGGTTAATTTCACGAAAAACTTGGCTCTTCTAGGATCTGCCTTGATGTTTCTTGCCATACATGAACCCTGGTTTCTGAGCCTCGGCAGCAGCAAAAAATAGTCCATTTCTCGTTAAATTGGGGACAGGATACCCTGTCACCTTTTTCAGATTATTAAATCTAGAGTATGAAATAGGTGACAGGGTATCCTGTCCCCAATTATGCTTGGCAGATGAGGCGGGCGCCCTCGAGGGCATTTGTCAGGATCTCGACACATTGTTTCTCTTTGGTGTGGTAGCCGGATTTTCGTGTCGTGTACTGGCGGATCACCAGCACTTCGGCCCGGCGGTCTTCTTGGTATTCACAGATGACGTTTTTTTTGAGCTTGATTTTTTCCCGGTATCGGGATAATCCGTATCCCCTTTTGGCTGCCAGCACGCAGTAAAAATACGGGTAGCTCGTGCCCTGAACGACATTCAGGTTGATCTGCGCCTGCAGGCCGTAAAATCCTTCAGGTGAATCCGGAAGCGAGATGGAGAATCGGGCATCTTCCGGGATGGTTTTGTCGCTCTTTCCCCGAGAGAGCATCAAGGCCGGCCGGAATTCCTCCCCTTTTCTTTTGCGATCTTGGAAAACTTCGTGCAACCACAAGATCATCCTCACTTTGATGGCCAGGTTGGGTTGTTTCAGGATGAGTCTCATACCGGAAAACCAGAGGGGGATCATCAAGACGGCTATGTCGATGGCCAGGATAGTCGTGACTCTAAAATCATTGGAAAGTTTACCAAGGATCAATGCCCCTACTATCGCAGCGCTGCCGATCAGGATAAGACTCAAAACGCCGACCCAACTGGAAATGTCCAAAGCATCCCTGTCCCATTTTATGTTTTTCTTTCGGAGTTGCTCGATCTCCTTGATCTTTTCGATGGAAACCGTTTTCCAGTTTGGGTCCTGTTTGAATCCTTTTATACGCATCCGGCTGTCATACCCCTTGACAAGGACCAAGCAGATGCCGATAAACAACAGGGGAGCTCCGTATAATGCCTTCATGAAATAGAGTTGAACGGCAAATCCTGCAATTAGCAATACCATCGCAAGGCTTATACGGCGGTTGTAGGAGAGATTTTTGGCAAAATGGAACCGCACGCTGTCCCGCCTTTCAGGCGGGGGGAATCCGAATAAATGCAGTAAGGATGTCATGGCAAACTCCTCTGATATTGGCTGTTTTCCTGTTTTATTTTGGCCAGCGGCTCTTCCAGTTCCTTGTACCCGTGAACTTTGAAGTACAAAGGGCAGGCTCCGTGGCATACGGCAAAATGTTCGCACTCCCGGCAACCGGGATGTGCCGCCCGTTTATCCCGCAGGGACTGTCCTTGTTTGCCGAACCACACGGATCGGAATCCTTCTTGAAGCAGGTCCCCGACCGGCTCTTTCCAGCTGGAGCAGGGAAGAACTCTGCCGTAAGGGTCTACGGACAAGAGGCCTTCACAGGCGCTGCATCCTTTGTTGCCCATCTGGTGAGAGATAGGGTTGAAAAGGCACATCGGTGTGGGGGAATACCACATGAACCGGACGCCGGCTTTTTCGGCTGCAGATTTGATCTCAAGGATTATCTCTTCGATCTCGCTGTATTTTATGGCTAGGTCCTCGGCTATGCCCCGTCCTGCCGGGATGATCAGGTTCAGGGAAAAACGGTCCACTCCCAGCGATCGGGCAAACTGCGCCATATGTGGAAGGGTATGTTGGTTCAGCCGGCACAGGGTGGCGTGGGGATGGACAGGGATCCCGGCCCCTTTTAATGCCAGCAATCCATCCACCGATGCCTGGAAAGCGTTAGTAACGCCCACGATCCGGTCGTGGACGTTTGGATCCGGCGATTCGATGCTGACCTGGGCAGATGCCAGCCCGGCTTTTTTAAGACGTTTGGCCATCTTTTCGGAGATCAACGTGCCGTTTGTGATTAGGTTCACCCGCATTTTGAGCGGGCCGGACGCATAGGCGGTGAGCTCTGCGAGGTCTTCCCGGAGGACCGGCTCTCCTCCAGTAAAGGACACGCTGGGCACTTCGGCATCGTGGCGGATGATGCTCAGGACCTTTTTGATATCCTGTGTGGACAGTTCTTCCCTGCCGGATTCTTCATCCGATTCCGATATACAGGTGCAGGATGCGTAGCAGAATTGGCATTTTATGTTGCAACGCCAGGTCACGGCCACTTCAGAAAGCACGGGCAATGCGATATACCCGAGATCGAACGTTATCCGTTCGAGAGAAGGAGACTGGTAGGCATCGCAGAGGGCGGAGTCCAGCGTGCGGGAAAGGTCTGTGAAGAAGGAATGGAGCTGGGCGGGAAGGGCTTGGTCGAAGGATCGGGCTTTGAGGATGTCTTTGATGGAACCCCCCTGAATGATGTGGTGCAGCACGCGGGCGCCTGTTTGGTTGAGCTTAAAGGCTTGGTTGGGCAGGCGGATGAGAACCCGATCGGTCAGCCGCACATGGACATAGGGACGGATCCGTTTGACAAAGTCATCCACCCAGTCCAGATTGAAGGAAACAGATGACATCTAGTGGCCTCCTCCGCTGACACACGCCGAATGGCAAGCCGAGTGACAGGCGGAATGGCACGCGCTGTGGCAGGCTGAGTGGCATGCGCTGTGACAGGCATCGTGGCAGGCGGCATGGCAGGCATTGATGCCTTCGGCCGCCGACCCCAGATACTCTTGGAAATCCACCGCGTTAGGGTCGACGGGCATCGAGGCTTCGTACTCGTGTTCGTATTGGTTGGGATTGAAGTACTGTTGCATCCCGTTGCGCCAGTGGTACCAGTACCACCAGCTGTTTGCCGGATCATCCTGCATCGGCCTCATTTCTTCCCCTTCCAGGGGTTCTTCCGATGTTTGTTTGAACGCCTGGGCGATCTGGTCGCCGTAGTATTTTTTGGTGGCTTCGATGTCGCAATCCCACGCTTTTTGCTGGACGTTGTGGACGACTTCCTTCAAAAGGCCGTTCAATTCCAGCTCGCTGAAATAGCCATCATCCTTGGCGGCCTTGTACATCTTCTGCTCATAGGGACTCAGATCGCCAAAAGGGACGGGCAGAGGGGATACGACCTCAACTTGGAGAGGATCTCGGTTGACGACCTCGATGCAATTCCTTTTGACCAGTTGAGACAGGATGGTGGAAAATATCTGTTTGTAGGGCACGCCGATGTACATGCCCGCCTCGATAGGGTCCAAGTCCTTGGCGATCTTGCCCGGTTTTCGGAAGGTGGCCAGCTCGATCTTTGGAGGCTCCCAGTCCTCCCTCACCCACTGGACCTGGTCCAGCTCCGACTGAGCACGGACCATGGACCGGTGTTTGCGGGAAACGCCGAAAATGCCGGAAAGCAGCATCATGATAAACCCGATCAATAGGTTTCGTCGGGATTTCGAAGTCTTGCTGCTTGCAGTAGCGACTTGCCCCGGTGGAGTTATCGTACGCTCTGAGGGAGTGGTTTCGCTGTGTGTCAGGCTGGCCGCAGTGACTTGGGGAAACACGTCGGCGTTAATGTATTGTTGGATGCGGAAGTGGTAGTTTTTGCGGGCGTTGTTCTTGTGCAACAGGACTTCGATGTGCTGTTTGTCTCCGATCTTCCGGAGGCGGTAGTCGATCAAGTACTCCTGGTTCATGAACCGCTCTGTGGCGAATCCTCTGGCCAGGAGTGTCCCTTCGATGTCGCTGCGGTCGGTCTGGGGAGAAGTGTATTCTATCGGATAGATGACCTTGACCGTGTAGTGTTCTAGGGGCTGGTCCCAATCTGTCGGGGCCCAGTTGAAAACGACAAGTTCCCGGCCTTCGGTAGCTGTCGTTGGCGCCAGATATCCGGCCTGGGCCATGTCAGCGGCAAACCGGAACCGGTAGGTCACATGACCGGAGGAAACTCCCACCCCGTTGGCCAGGACGATGTCGTACATGCCAGCGTTTACTTTTTTGATGTCCAGGCCATAGGTGTTACCCCGGCTGTCGATGCCCGCGGCATTCTGGATGTCGAAGCGGGGAGTCAGGCGGTCGAATCCCGAAAAATAAAACCCGTGGAATTCGCCAGCGGTCACGATATACCGCACCACGTATTCGATCGAGGCTTTGCCGTCGGGAAACAGAATGACTTCGGTCTCGACAAAATCGAGCCGGCCCTCCCCGGCTATGGCTGATGTCGCCATGCTCAGGAGCAGAATTATGCCTAAACATATGAATAATTTTTTTATCATGGCATTAATCTCCCAGACGAAAATTCAAAGGGTTCAGGATTCTTTTATCACAGGAAAAAGTCGAGGTCAATGCGGTGTAGTAAGCCTTTCATTATCGCGGATATAGAAATGCTTCCGAGGTCCTATTCGGAGCCGCTTTGTCCTGGGGATAGAGCCGGTTCGAGAGACACCTTTTTCTTCTTCCCCCATCTTTCGAAGACCGAGTACACAACGGGGATGATCACCAGTGTGATCAGGGTCGAGCTGAGAAGGCCTCCGATGACGGCCCTGGCCATGGGAGCCTGGGCCTCTCCACCTTCCGAAAGACCGAGGGCCAAGGGGATCAAGGCAAAAATGGTGGTGGTCGCTGTCATCAAGATCGGACGAAGTCGGCGGCGTCCGGCCTCTTCGATGGCTTCCCGAAGCGGCATCTTATCCCGCCGGCGGAGCAGATTAGTGTAGTCCACCAGCAGAATGGCGTTATTGACGACGATCCCTCCCAGCATGATACAGCCGATGTAGGACTGCACGTTGAATGTGGTGTTGGTGAAAAACAGGATGAGGATGACCCCGATGGCAGCGAGAGGAATGGAGAACATGACGACAAAAGGATCGCGGAGAGATTCATACAGGGAGGCCATGACCATGTAGACCAGCATCAACGCCAGGATAAGCCCGAGCAACAGCTCCCGGAAAGCCTTTTGCTGTTCTTCGTAGTCGCCCGTAAAGAGGATCAGGAAATCCCTGGGCACGGGAAGTGAGCGCAGCTTTTCCTGGATGTCCCCGATGATCGAGCCCATATCTCTCCCGCTGATGTTGGCAGAGACTGTGACGATGCGTTCCTGGTCTTTCCGCTGGATCAGGACCGGGCCCCTTCTCGGCTGGACGTTGACCACGTTTCTCAGCATCACGGGCATTCCATCGCTGTTGGTGAGCGTCAGGTCTAGGAGGTCCTCCATGCTCATCTGTTCGGCATCTTGGACTTTGACACGGATCCAGAACTCGTCTCCCCCTTCACGGTAATTGCTTGCCCGTGTTCCGGTGAGGAAGGTTTGAAGGGTGTTGGCGATTTGAGAGACCGTGAGCTTCATGTCAGCGGCTTTCTGCCGGTCGATAACGATGATCTCCTCGGGCGTGCCGATCTCGCGGCTCAACCGGGCATCCGTGACGCCATCGACTTCTTCCACCAGCGCCATGACATCTTTGGCGAGAGCATCGGCTATTTCCAGATTATACCCTCTGACCTCTACCTGGACCCGGTCTCCACCACTCTGTCCCATCCTTAGGAGAAAGAATCCCCCACCTGTCCGGAGCCGGGTCGTAAAGCCCGGAATGTTCGCGAGTTTCTGGCGAAGGTCTGCGGCAATCTCTTCGGCGGATCGGGACCGCTCCGACTGGGGAACGAGGGAAATCCTCATTTCTCCCACATGCGATCCGGATGCGCGGAATCCCGATCCCCCGATGCTTTCCACAACGCTTGAGATCTCGGGTACTTCTTTCCTTACGATCGCAGCCACCGTGTTGAACTTTTCTTCCATGATTCCGAGGCGCGTTCCCACCTCCATCTCTCCTGAAACCCGCACTTCTCCCTCATCAGCCGCCGGCATGAATTCATTGCCCACCAGCCGGGCGAGGAAAAGGCTTCCGACAAAAAGCAGAACGGCTATCCCCAGAACGAGGGAGCGGTGATCCAGGGAATAGTGAAGGAGTTCCTTGTACTTGTTCTCCAGGTTCGTGAAGAATCTTCCGGTCGATGTGAAAAGCTTCAGCTTCATGGATTGTTTTGCCGTGCTGTCGATTTTTGTGACCCGGAGAACTTTACTGGAAAGCATAGGCACGAGAGTCAGGGCCACTAGAAGAGAACAGAATAGGGAAAAGGCGATGACATATGAGAGCTGTTTGAACATGATCCCGGACATGCCTCTGAGGAAGATCAGAGGAAGGAATACGGCAAGAGTGGTCAATGTGCTGGCGATGATAGCAGAGGAGACCTCGGCGGTTCCATCGACGGCTGCTTTTTTTGGGGGTTGCCCGGTTTCCTGAAGCCGGTATATATTTTCCAGGACGACGATGGCGTTGTCCACCAGCATCCCGATCCCCAAGGCCAGCCCTCCCAGTGTCATGATGTTCAGGGTAAAGCCACCGAAGTAGATCAGGGCAAAGGTGGCGATGATCGAGATGGGTATGGCAGTGGCGATGACGGTCGTGCTACGGAAATTGCGCAGGAAAACCAGCAGGACCACGATAGCCAGCAATCCCCCATAGAGAGCTGCCGTTCCGACATTTCTGATCGAGTTTTCGATATACTCGGAGGAATCGATGATAGGAGTGAGGGTGATCTGAGGGATATCTTTTTGGACATTTTCAATCTCTGCTAATACTGCCTTGGCGACTTCCACCGTGTTTTTACCGGATTGTTTGCTGATCGAGAGGCGGATCCCGGGTTTACCGTTGACTCGAACGATCCGCCTGATCTTCTGCCAGGAATCCTCGACACTGGCGATCTCTTTGACCTGGATGGGGACGCCATCCCGGATAGCGACCACTGTGTCGCGGATTTCATTGAGGCTGGAGTAGATGCCTGGCGTGCGGATGAGAACCTCGAAATTACCCCGTTCGATCGTCCCTGCCGGTACGTCCACATTTTCCGAACGGATTTTATTGAGGATCACATCCAAAGGCAGCCCCAGGGCCTTGATCTTGTCCGCATACAGGTTGACGTGTATCTCTCGTTGAAGGCCTCCCCAGATATCGAGGGATGCCACCCCGGGAACGCGTTCGATCCGGTACTTGATCTGGGTGTCGATGAGACGCCTTGTCTGGATGGGATCCAGGTCAGCCGATGCGCCTAGGATAAGGATGGGAAAGCTGGATGGATCGAATTTGCGCAGTCTCGGCCGCTCGACTTCCTCCGGGAGAGCGGAGATCATGCGGTCCAGCCGGTCTCGGACATCGTTGGAAGCCTCCTCCAGATCGGTCCCCCAAGCGAAGGAAATACGCACGCTGCTGCTTCCCTCAGAGGAGGTGGAGGAAATCTCTTCTACACCAGGAACGGCGGCCAGGGCTTCCTCGACCGGCCGGGTTATCAACTCTTCCATCTCCTCCGGGCTTGCGTTGCCGTAGGAGGTCGAGACGGAAAGGGTGGGATAGGTGATGTCCGGCATGAGGTCGATCGGAAGGCGGGTGAAGGAGATAAAACCGAGAATGATCACGATCAAAAATATCATGACTGTGAAGATGGGGTGGTCCACGGAAAATGAGGAAAGTTTCATCTTTTCTCTCCTGCGCTTGCCTTTTTGGCGTTTTCTGGATTTTGAGGGGAGAAAGGTTCAGACAGGATGATCGGGCTTCCGTCTGCCAAAAGGTGCTGCCCCAGTGTTACCACCTGGCCCTCGAGTTCGGATGGTTCAATGATCTCGGTCAGTTCATTGGTGGAGATTCCCACCGTGACAGGGACAAACTGCACCACGTTGTTTTCCGTATCCGCGAGAAATATTCCCTGTTGATCGCCTCGTTTGACCACAGAACTTACCGGGACTACCGTGGCATCTTCGTGGGAGGCGAACTGGATCTGGATGTTGATGAACATCCCGGGCTTAAAAAGTCCCTCCGGGTTGGCGAACTCGATTTCAACCCTGGCCTCCCTGGATGTCTCTTTAAGCAACGGCGCTATCCGGACAATTTCCCCAGATACCGTTTTATCGGGGAGAGCATCGGAGTTGATGAGCGCACTTTGGCCGGGTACTATCCGAAAATAGTCCCTGTCGGTGATATGGATGATGGCAAGCAGCGGATTGATCTCCAAGAGGGAAAGAATGGGGGCGTTGGACGTGAGCATGGTTCCCTCATGTACGAAACGCTCTCCGACGACCCTGGGATTGGTTCCTTCTTCCCATGATGCTCTTATTTTCGTGTAGGACAGACGGACTTTGGCTGATTCCAGGGCGGCTTCGCGGTTGGCGACTTGAGCCTGGGCGACTTTGTACCTGGCTTCCTGTGTGGCATAGTTACCTCTGGATGCGTCCAGCTCGGAATCGGCCGAGATGCCTTTCTTGTGAAGCTCTTCGACCCTCGCCATTTCCCTTTTGGACACATCCACCGAACTCCTGGATTCTTCCAGGTTAGCTTTGGCCACCAGCAAATCCGCCTCTGCTTGACGGAGTTGTTGGCTGTATTCCTCGTCGTCAAGAACGGCGATCAACTGATTCCGGATGACCTTGTCGCCTATGTCGACCATCAGTTTTTCCAGTCTTCCGGCGATCTTAGGAGCGACCATAAATTGGGATTTGGGCTCCAACGTGCCTGTAAAGTTGCCGGTATCGCTGATGGTCGCCTTTTTCACCGGCTCGATCTCCACAGCCACGGGTGCGGCTGTCCGCTCTAAGCCGGATCCCTGGCCTGAAATCTTCCGTACCACCTGCCAGCCGATAAGGCCGACAATGACAACGATAACGGCTATCAGTGTGATTTTTCTTTTTTCCACTTTTTTCCTCCCCGATCGCAGTCCTTATCTGTATGCGATATCAGAAAATCGTATGTTTTTTGTCTCGAGAGTCGTTCCCAGTGCCATGTCCAACCTTGCCAGCGAAAGGATGTAATCCACCGTTGACCTGAGTTCAGCGGTCCGGGCATCGGCCACGTCCCTTTGATATTGAAGAAGAAAGAAATTCGTCGATTTGCCGACCCGGAATTTCTCCTGCTCGGCTTCCAGTTTTTTTTCAGCCAGTTCTCGGGCCGCTCTGTAGGCTTGAACCCGTTCGAAGTTGATCTCCACATCCCTGACAGATGTTTTGATCTCCAGGAAAATTTCTTGTTCCTGGTCTTTGAGCCTCAGTTGAGCTTGTTCCAGGCTGAGTTTGGCTTCCGCGTGTTGGGCCCGTGAGAAGACAGTGTTCAACGGAATGTCCAGCGTCAATCCTACAGACCAGTTGTTGTATCTGAATTTAAAGGCATCTTTGAGGGCATTCGTTGCAGCTCCTGGAAGCTTTCCTATGACCACACTGGTCAGCGGATTGTTGTCGAGATACAGTATTTGGGTTCCTGAGATGCCGGGGCTCCAATAGGATGCCTGAAGTCTGAAGTCAGGAAGAAGTTGATTTTTGGCATAACTCAGATTGAACTCCCGGGTTTGGAGGTTGACCTTCGAGGCCTTAAGATCGGGCCGGTTGGCCAGAGCTGTGGCCAATGCCTCCTCGATACTTATCACCTTTCGTTCGAAGTCCGGTCTGTCGGAGGGGATAATTTCCGTTTGTTCTCCCTCTCCCAATATGGGCAGGTTGAGAATTTTTTTCAGGCGGTCCTGGTAATTTTTTACCAGCCGGTCCGATTGCAGGATATCTGCTTCCCGGTTGGCCACTTCGGATTCGGCCGTATAGATTTCTATCGGAGGCATGGTCCCCACTTCAATCTTCCTCTTGTTTTCTTCCAAAAGGTCGCGGGCCAGCTGTAAGGATTGTCTTTTGACTTTCAAGTCCTCGATGCTGTAGGCCAGCATCCAATAGGCTTCCTCGACCCTGTATATGGTCTCCAGGAGAGTCTGATGAAACTCGTGCTCAGAGATCTCCCTGTTGTTTTTGGCGATGATGATCTCCCGGCGGTTCATTTTGAATCCGAAATTTTTCAACAAAGGTTGAGAAAAGCTGAAGGTGAGAGTGCTGCCGTATCTCGGGTTGATGGTCTGGAAACTTCTGTTTGTGTCGTTTTTGTAGGAACTGAGGGAAAGGCTGAAGATTCCGCCCGTCGGAATGAATTGATTAAAATCGACCGAGTAATCATTGTAGGCGACGCGAACTATGTCTGCTGCATCGATCCAGGAATAGGAAGCTGTGTTCGTTTCCCGGTTGTTGTATCCGAAGGATAATGAGGGGATGAATTTTTCACCGGCGCGGGCAACCAATGTGTCTGCGATGTTGGGATTCAAAACTTCCACGGCAACACGAAGATTGTTCTTCAAAGCATCGACTATGCAATTATCCAGGGACAGAGATTTTTGATTTTGCTGGGCGAATGTTCCCGCGGCCATTGTCGTGATGAGCAGTATCGAAGCAACTACTGTCCGCTTTATCATGGTGAACCTCCTCTTTTTAAATAGAAATCTCCTTTACTTAGTTTTGACGTTTTAAGACGAAAAATCTTTCATTTCTACCGAAATTTTTATTCATTTTAATAATATATACGATTTTTATGAAAATAAGATAGGAAAGAACTGGGAAAAAAAAGGGAAGGTTCTATTTATTGACCGATTTATCGTCATATGATAGTTAAAGACCAGGTCTATCGAGGGAGATGAGAAAAATGAATAAAAAGGTTTGGTTAACGCTCGCTTTATTTTTTTGGGGGGGGAGTTCTGGCGTGTTGTTTGTGCAGGAAAGTGCCACACCGGAAAAGGTGCGGATGATAGCCTGGGAACACCACTAGAAGCTCGAGGAGGAGTCGCCGTTCAAGGATTGGAAGTGGCGGGCTGTGGGGCTGGATCGGGAAACCTGTGGAAGACGAAAAACAATGGAACGACCTGGGAGCCTATATTCGAGAACGAATCGACGTTTGCGATCGGGTGTGTGACGATTGCGCCGTCCGATCCGAATATTGTGTGGGTCGGTACCGGCGAAGTTTTGATGGCCAGGAGTTCATATGCGGGGACAGGGGTTTTCAAATCCACGGATGCGGGAAAGACTTGGCAGAACATGGGCCTCCATGATTCCCACCATGTGCCGCAGATCGTGATCGATCCTGAAGATCCGGATGTGGTGTATGCGCTCCTGGATAATCATGAACCGCCTCCGGAGGGAACGAGGCGTCGCTGGAGAGGCGAGGTCTATCGATCCGGAGAATCCGGACCGGCTGATTCTTGGGAATGATGGCGGGTTGTACATGTCTCATGACCGGGGGGAGACCTGGCTGCACCTGAATAATTTTCCGATCGGGGAGTTTTATGCAGTGTGGGTGGATATGGATGAGCCATATAATATTTATGGAGGGACACAGGACAACGCGGCTTTGTACGGACCGAGCACACACAATGTCGAGGATAGACTGACGAAGTATGGCGTGGAAGATCCCTAGAAACATGTCTATTTGGATAGGTGGGGAGGGGGCGACAGCTATTTTACATACAGAGACCCGGTCGATTTTGACATCATCTATTATGAGCATCAGTTCGGGGTGTTGCGGCGGAAAAACTTGGACTTCCATCGCCGGGAACCTGCCTTCGAAAGGAATAAATGTTATCAGGGAAGACCCAAGGGATAAGAACATTTTATACCACGACACCGGTGCACGATCTGGTGGTCCATGAAGCTGTATTTGTATACTGCGAATGGACTAATCCGAAGCTGGTGTAGTGAGATCGACTCGTAAATGAGCCAGGCTAGTCTTCTTTGGAGGATAGGTAGAGAGTATAAATGAAGCCGCCAGCGCAAACGGCAAAAATAGCGATCATCATGATCAGGGCTTCAATCGTCATGGCTCTCTCCCGCATCACCTTGTTCGAAATCAAGTTTTTTGGTGATGAGTTTATTGAAAGTGATGAACACGACAATGGCCACACCCCATTGGAAAAGGACGGTTCCGACAGATCCTTTGGCGAATATATTCAGCCAGTTTTCCGGATCGGTTTTGTAGGCATCCCAGAACCACCAGACAAGCATAGCGACCAATTGGAGCGGCAGGAAAAACATAACCAGATAGTCGAATGCCTTGCCAATTTTGACCTTTTGGCCTGGGCTCGAGATGATTTCTTCGCGGAACTTTTTCGGCCCGATCTTTAAAACAAGGAATATGAAAAACGACCCGCTGACCATCAGGCCCAGTCCCCAAACCCAATCCTGGTTGTTGAAAAATCCCATGCTGATTGCGGAGGGGATCCCGAGGATAAAACAAGCTATTCCCACGATGGAGACGGCTTTTTTCCGTGTCAGACCCGTATCCATAAATATGCGGGAGATCAGCTCCAACTGGGAAATGAGAGATGAAAAAGCGGCAAAACAAAGCGCCAGGAAAAAAAGAGCGAGGAAAAAATTCCCGGATGGAACTTTCGAGAACAGCGTGGGGATCCATTTGAAGGTCAATCCTTCGTTTCCCTGTTTCATGACGTCCAGCACCTTTTCCTGAGCCATGTTTTGGCCGGCAAAAAATGCGAACACCGTGGGGATCACCGTAACGGCTGCCAGCAGGGCGGCTATGTTGTCACCGAATCCTAGGGTCGATGAAGTCAAATATGGATTTTCTTTCTTTCGGGAGTACACACCATAGGTCAGCATCAATCCCCATCCGGCTCCGGTGGACCAGGCCGTTTGGGTGAGCGCTTGGAGCCATGTTTCGATGTTGCCCAGTTGGGAAAAATTCGGGGAGAAAAGAAAGTCTAAGCCTTTTAGGGCTCCAGGCAGCGTCAGAGACCGGCCCACCGCGATCAGGAGAAGGACGAACAGGGAAGGGATCAGGATTTTGTTGGCCCTTTCGATTCCTTTGGCCACGCCGAAGTAGATGATGGAGCAACCGATCAGAACAGCCAGGAAATGAAAACCCACCGGCTCCCAGGAGGAAGTGAAGCTTCCCCAGTATTGCGAAGGATCTTTTTTCATCAGCCCCTGGAAGACTGTTGAAAAAAAGTATTTGATGCACCACCCTGTGACAACGGTGTAGTAAAAGGTGATCGCGCAGGTCACAAAGGCTACGAATGTTCCCATCCAGGCGTAGTTTTTACCGATCATCTGACCGAAAGAACCGATAACTCCTTGGCGTGTTTTTTTCCCGATGGAGATTTCGATTGTCAGCAAAGGGATGGCCCACACGAATAAAAAGAACATCCAGGCGATCATAAAGGCGCCGCCCCCGTACTGGGAAGCGATCCGCGGGAAACGCCACAGGTTTCCTGTCCCGACAGCCATACCCAAACCCGCGAAAATGATTCCCCATCTCGAGAAGGATTCCTGCTTTTTCATGGCCAGTCCCATACTTTACTTATTGACGCTGGCCATGTCAACATTATTGGCATTATTGCATTATTGGGGACAGGATATGTATTCACTTATTTCAGTGTGGAGATACTACTGGGACAGATAAACTAGGTAATGTAAAATTGGTGAATGCATATCCTGTCCCCAATTAGCTATTCATAGCGGAGGGAATTGACGGGATTGGAACGGGCAGCTCTGATGGCTTGATAGCTGACAGTGAGCTGGGCGATTAAAACGGAAAGAGCGGCAGCCAGAAGAAAAACCGGCAATCCCAGCCTGATGCGGTAGTGGTAATCCTGGAGCCACCCACGCATCAAAAAATAGGACACAGGCCATGCGATGAGGTTGGCCACCAGCACCCATTTGGCGTATTCCTTCGAGAGCAGGAGCATGATTCCTGGTACAGAGGCTCCCATCACCTTGCGGATGCCGATCTCTTTGGTCCGCTGTTCGGCCGTATAGGCTGCCAAGCCGAACAATCCCAGGCAGCTTATCAGGATAGCCAGTATCGTGAAGGTGCGAACCACGGCCATTTCCCGTTCCATCCCCCTGTACATCCGGTCATAGTCTTCATCCAGAAAATGGTATTCGAAAGGAAATCCGGGATTGAAGGTCAGGACTGTCTTTTCTATGTGGGCGATTGATTCGGGAATATCGCCGGGATTTAGCCTGACGAACAGATACCGGTATGTTTGGAAGCTTTTGTAAGTCGGATCATAATAGATGATGGACGGACCGATCTCCTGATTGACCGGAGTGAAGTGGAAATCCTTGGCAACGCCGATGATTTGAAGCTGCAGGTCTTCCTGCGATAAACGACTCCCGATCACACTGGGGACTCCCATGATCTCGGCGAAGCGTTCGTTGATGATAACGAATGTTAGGGTATGCCCTGCCCCTGGCCGAAAGGTCTCCCCCTGAACAAGCTCCATCTTGAAGGTTTCCAAGAAATCGGGATCGACGCCAAAATAGGTCACCAGAGGATTGACGTTAGGGTCGCGCCCCTCCCAGTCCCAGTCCTGGCCATTGTTGTATACTCCAGTCGGTGAATGGGAGCAAGCCGTTACGCTCTGGATACCGGGATGCTGCAATAACTCGTTCTTAATGGAAGGGATGTTATCCAGTAGCTTTCCTTCTATAGGGACATAAAGAAGATGTTCTTTATCGAAGCCCAAGTTTTTATTCTTCATGAATCGTACCTGGTTGTAGATGACCACTGTCCCGGTGATCAACATCACAGAAAGGGCGAATTGAAGTACGACCAGGGATTTGCGGAACGATCCTCCTTTAGATCCAGAAACCCGCCCCCCTTTGAGCACGGCCACCGGCTGAAATGAGGACAAAAATAAGGCGGGATAACTCCCGCTCAAAAGACCTGTCACGATTGTAACCACCAAGATTCCCAAGATGATTGCCGGATCCATAAACTCCTTTATCGGGAGAGGCTTCGCGGTCAAATTGCGAAAGGCAGGTAAAAAGACCCGGACGATAAGAAGTGAAACTCCCAGGGAGATGAACGTAAAGATCAAAGATTCGCCGAAAAATTGGCGCATCACCTGTTGCCTCTGTGCACCCACGACTTTTCTCAGACCCACCTCCCGGGCCCTGTGGGCTGAGCGGGCTGTGGACAGGTTCATGAAGTTGATGCAGGCGATGACCAGGATGACGAAGGCGATCAGGGAAAAGATCCGGATGTTGGCCATGCGGCCCCAGTAATCCAGATAGACCTTATCGTAGCGATACAGAAAGGGTTCGGAATTGGTACTGGGATTGGACCGGCGGATGCGGTCGAGGATTTTTTCGTTAAAGGCGGAAATATCCACATTGTCCGCCATCTCGACATAGGAGCGGAAGGCAAGGTTATACCATGTGCTCAGGTAGTTAGGACTCCACCATTTGGTGGTCAGCTCCAGCGGCACCCAAATGTGGAACCGGATGGTGGAATTGTGGGGAATGTCCTTCATGACTCCCACTACCCGGAATTCCTCAGTTTTATCCAGAGAGAGCACCTTTCCCACAGGATCTTCGCTGCCGAAAATCTTATCGGCGATCGTCTCGGATAAAACCATCACATAAGGATCCCCAAAGGCATCCTTGGGATTGCCCTGAATAAAAGGGAATGTAAAAAGCTCGAAAATTTCCGGGTCGGCCAGCTGGACGAGTTCTTTGAACTGCTTATCTCCGTACTCCAGCAGGTGTTCGCTCTGGCCATTATTGATACGGGCGGCATTCAGGACTTCGGGATATTCCTCTCTCAGTGCCGGTGCCAGCGCCGGAACAGATCCGCCTCCCCGGGTAACCTCGCTCCCATAATGTTGGATCGTGCGGACCAGATACAGGGAGTCCAGTTTGTCGTGGTATTTATCGGTGGCCAGTTCATCTTTTACCCAAAGGATGATCAGAATACAGCAGGCCATGCCCAGGGCCAGCCCGACGATATTGATAAACGAATAGCCCTTGTGTCTCCGGATATTCCGGAAGGCGATCCTAAAATAATTTCTGATCATGGCCGTAAATCCTTATATTTTGATATGTCCTCTTAATTTAAGACGGCAGTCATAAGAAAAGGTTGCTGTACCCCTTTTCATTGTCTTTTCCGGGAAAGCATTGTAACATAACGCCTGCATTTAAGTGGAATATTCTCCATGAATTACGGATGGCTGTCTCTTGTGCCCCCTTTATTGGCGATTTTCCTGGCATTCGTGACGCGGGAGCCGGTAGTGAGCCTGGCAGTTGCTTGTTTGGTGGGCGTTCTGATCATGGGGCAAGGTTTGGTCGGATTCCCTGCACTCCTTGTCAAAACCATCGGCAGCCAAGATTTCATGTGGGTCTGTCTGATCGAGATCTGCATCGGCATCCTGGTGGCCTTTTACCAGCGCTGCGGGGCTGTGGATATGTTCGGCCGGAGGGTCGAATCTCTGACAAAATCACGATCGCAAACCCAATTTTTAGGATGGGGATTGGGACTTTTCATTTTTTTTAGCGATTATTTCAGCCCGTTGTTCACAGGGCCGGTCATGCGGAAGCTGACGGACAAAGCGAAAATTTCCAGAGAAAAGCTGGCCTACATCTGCGACTCCACATCCGCCCCGGTGAGCGTTCTGGCCCCTGTTACGGGGTGGGCTGTTTACATCGGGGCGCTTCTTATCGGCATCGGTCCTATCCTGGATAAAAAGGACGCCATGTCTCTTTTTATCAAGTCCATCCCTTTAAATTTTTATGCCATTCTATCTGTCCTGATGGTGGCGTTGATTTCTTGGAAGGTCATTCCGGATTTCGGCCCGATGCGGAAGGCCGAGCGCCGTGCTATCCAGACCGGAGAGGCTTTGCGTCCGGGTTCGACACCGATGATGAGTTCGGAGTTGACAGATCTTCCCGTCTCGAAAACGGGACGTCCGAACATCTGGCTGAATTTTTATATGCCTGTTGTAGTCGTGATTGCCGTGAATATCGGAACATTCATTGTCGCGGGGCAGGCGCGCGTCCTGGAGAGTTTTATGCTGGCCACCGCAGTTCTAGGTGTTGTCATGCTCCTTCAAAAAGTCGACGGCTTGAGCGGGCTGATGCGGTCCGTTCAGGCCGGCATCAAGGGCGTCCTGCCTGCTGTCCTGATCCTAGGTTTTGCCTATGCCATAAACGCGGTGAGCCGGGAAATGGGGACAGCCCAGTACGTGGTCGGAAGCAGCCGGGGGTGGTTGAATCCTGGTTTGCTGCCGGTGTCGGTGTTCATCATCAGTGCCTTTGTGAGTTTTGCCACCGGCACTTCCTGGGGGACCTTTGCCATCATTATCCCGGTCGCTGTGCCGCTGGCTTTCGAATTCAGCGGGGGGGAGATCTCTTCACTGGTTTTGGCAACCGTCGCGGCATCGGCCGGGGGAGGTGTTTTCGGCGACCACTGTTCGCCCCTATCGGACACGACAGTGCTCTCTTCTCTCGGAAGCGCCTGCGATCATATGGACCACGTCAAAACCCAGCTGCCCTACGCCCTGGTCGTGGCCGCCGTGGCCTCTCTGGTCTATCTTGTCATGGGACTGATTTAGTAAGAAGCACAAAATTTCCCTACTTTTTATTGAACAACTCGTTCAGCTTGTCGATGGCATTCGTGTTATTTGGATCCAGTTCCAAGGATTTGGCATAGTTCTTGATGGCCAGTGTTTTATTCCCGGACATCATGTAGGCTTCCGCTAGGCTGTCGTATGCCTCGGCGTACTTGGGAAAAGCTTTGACATTCAGCTTGAATATTTCTATGGAATCTTCGATCCTCTTCTTTTCGTTGAGCAGATAATATCCCAATATATTCAACTCTTGGGCTCCAAAATTGTAGTCTTTGGGATGATCTTTTTTGAGGATTTCGTACTGTGTGATGGCAGATTTAACGTCTTTTTCCATCGATGTTTCGAACATCACCTTTGCGATAGACTTTTTGGGTAAATCGTAAGGTTTGTCGTACAGAATCCGGATGATCGCATCGCTCATCTGTCCGAGATTGGCTCCTGGTGTGTTGTTGAGCAGGACTATCAAATGTTTATCATCGACCAGCCTCTCGATAAACGTGTTGAACCCGTTGATACCTCCCCCGTGTGAGATGCTGGTCAGCTTCTTCTCCGAATCAGGCAAGCTCTTCTGTCTTATAACCCAGCCATAGCCGTAATTGGCTATGTGAGGTGTGAATAGATGCTCTTTCATCTCGGCGGGAAGCATTTTTTCCGTGTACAGGGCCTGATCCCAGATATAGAGGTCCTCTACGGTGGAATACAGAGAGCCGGCTGCATAGGGCAAAGACATGTCCAGATACGGGGCGTTTGTGTAGCCGTCGAAGGCATTGGCGTACCCTGAAGCCCGATTCGGGATAATCCGTCCGTACCGGTCATAGCCTGAATTTTCCATACCGAGGGGATGAAAAATTTTTTCATTCAAAACGCCCTCATAAGTTTTTCCTGTGATTTCCTCTATGATGGCGCCCAGCAGGAAATAGCCCGAATTGTTGTAGAGATATTTGGATCCCGGCTCGAACTCGAAATCTCCGCTGCAGTATTTTTTGACGAATGCTTCGACCGGATAGGGATCGCGGCTGATCTCTTCGAAAAAGTTGGGAATGCTGGTGTAACTGGGGATGCCCGAACTGTGTGTCAAAAGCTGATGGATGGTCACTTGAGAGCCCGTGTCTTTCCTGTAATAGGGCAAATAGTCGGATAATTTTCCTTGGAGGTCGATTTTTCCCTGTTCGACAAGCTGGAGAATCAGCATGGATGTGAACTGCTTGGTGATGGAGCCAAGCCTGAATTTTGTGTCCGGCCTGTTCGGGATGTTCCATTCTCTGTTGGCCAGCCCGAATCCTTTTTTGTAGATCACCTTTCCCCCCTCTGCCACCAACACTGTTCCATTAAACTGCCCGAGGTCGTTGTATGCCTGGATCAAGGCATCGATTTTGCTGATCTTGTCTTGAGAATAAGCATGGATTTGAACGGATAACAAGAGGAAACCCAGGAATAATAATGCAGAGAAAATGATATATGACTTGGATCGTTTCATAATGAACCTCCTTTCCTTACTTACGGATTATCTGTTTTAGTAGTTTACCAATGAGATTATTAAGGGGCAACTTTTCCTTCGGAGCTTTGGCCGACATTTTTAAGGTCAGTCGTCATCTTCGTCGGGCACGAGAGTCACGGCCCATGAAGGGTAGGGAGCTGCGCTTCCTTTCACCGCGTGCCAAAGGATGCGGTTCAGCGTGTCTTCCGGGCAGGCATCGATCTGACTGAAATTCAAACGGGCGGATATGCGGGCATTCCGGCGGAGGAGAGTGTCGGCGATATCCTTGGGATCCGGATTCATTTGGTCGAGCGGTATCTGATTGGGCACGGCTTCGAAAGGCGTGAAATCCGGGGTGGAAGTGAAACAGTCGAACATTGGGATGGCCGTGGCGTCGAATTGATTCATCGGGGGAAGGCCGAGGATCTGCTCGATCGTCCGCAAGAGGCTGGTGGTGTTGTATTGAGTGCTGACCACGGTTTGACGTTTTGTGTAAGGGCTGATGCAGTAAGCTGTGGTGCGGTAACCGCTCACGTGGTCGAATCCATTCTGCGGGTCGTCCTCGATCCCGAAGATGACCGTTTCCTTCCAGAAGCGGCTTTTGCTGAAGGCTTCGACGATAAGGCCAAAAGCCAGGTCATTGTCGGCAACACAGGCCGACGGGGTAGGTGAACCGGCGCTCGTTCCGCTGGTGTGATCGTCAGGCAAACAGATCAGGATGAGCTGGGGCATCTGTCCTTCGCACTCCCAGGCAGCGATCTGCTCTGTGATGTAGCGTGCCCTCCAGACATCGGGAACTTCCATGATCCATCCCACAGTGTCCGTTGGCGTGAAAGGCCGGATTGTTTCGATCGTGGGTTCCGACCCGATGACCACATTGCCGCGACTGTGGTTATACTCTTCCCAGTAATCTTTCCACTGGGGCTGGTCTTCACGCTCCGGATCTTTCCACCGGCATTCTGGCTGAACAAATTCCCCAAAGTTCCATATGGATACTTTGTGCTTGAGAGCATTGTCCCAGATGAATCCGCTCGGCGCATAGGCCAGAGCATCGGCATCGTCCGGTCCCATGCCATCCGGATAGCTGCGGGGCCATCCCGCAAACGACCTTTCGAGGTAATCGGTCCCGAAGGCCGTAGTGGACCACTGGTGGCCATCGGCACTCAGGATGCCGCAGCAATAAGTGTTGTCGAGTAGGACAAACTCCTGCACCATCTTGTGCTGGTTGGGAGTTACTTGCTCTCCGAAGAGGCAAAGGCTTGGATCGCCGCTACCTTCGGGCACGTCCCCCAGCACCTGGTCATAAGTCCGGTTTTCCTTGATGATGTAGACCACGTGTTTGAAAATGCTGGGCTCGCCTATCCTTTCGGGAACAGGACGGGCAGGTTGTCCGGGGCTCGGTTTTTCCAGCGCGTGGAATATTCGTTCGCTGTGATAGCTGGCGTAAACCGCTTCCGTGAACGATTCCAGTTCTTTCCGATCCGGCACCGGCACGAGGGAGAGTGAACCGTGATAGTGTTTGCTGTTTAATCCCAGTCCTCCGGTCGCCCTGTCCTGTTTCGGTTCCACAGGAAGGCCTTTGATGTTGGCTACAAGAAGTTTGTGCCGCTCGGCGTCGAATACGATCGCTCCGGGAAACCACCCCACAGGAATGAGGCCGAGGAGCGAGGATTCCCGGTCCTCAGGGTCAAAATTCAGCACGGCGATCGCATTCTGTGTCCCATTGGCTACATAAAGACTCCTCCCATCGGGTGAAAAGCAGAGGGCATTCGGAGACGCACCGAAAAGGTCAGCCGGGCTGGCCTTGACCCATATCGTCTCGACAACAGTGTCCGATCGCGTGTCGATCACGCTGAGGTTGTCGCTGGCTGCATTGGCACAGACGATATACCGGCAATCGGGTGAGACGGCGAGCGCGGAGGAGTGGAGGTGGACGAGGATTTCTTTCGTCGAGCCTGAGGCAAGGTCGAGGATACTCACCGAACCCTCGTTGGCGATGTGTGTGACAGGATCGACCTTTACGATGGTGCCGCGCCCTGCCGGGCCTGTGAGATCGCTGTGTTTCGGCCGGCGGCCGCCCCAGTTGCTGACATAGGCTTTGCCATTGAGGATCCGCACATCGAAAGGGGCGACACCCACATCGAATATTCGTGTCACATCGCTGGTTTGGGTGTCGATAACCAAGAGCCGGTTAGAAAGGTTGGCGCAGACATAGAGATGTTGGCCGTCCGGGGAAAGGGCCAGTCCTGCCGGGATTTCGTTTTTCCGGCGGGGCGCATCGGCTGCAGGCAGCGGAATGGAGTGGGATGGTGAGACTGTGCCGTCCTCAGAGACGGAAAAAACTTTGATGCTCCCGTTGACATTGCTGAGATAGAGGCCGCGTCCGTCGGGCGAAAAAACAAGCCCGGTGTAGCTTATTTGGCCCCTTCGGTCGGGTTGGAGGATATTGGAGGAGGAAGGATCGGGAACAGGAATTTTTTGATCCTCGGATGGAAGGGTGATGCGTTGGGCGATAGTTCCAAGTGCAGGATCGATGATGAGCAGTTCGCTCGTTTTGCCGGAGACCGCAAGAAGCCGTCCGTCCGGAGAGAGGGAAAGGGCCTGGGGACGGAGCCCGGGCAGGGGGATCTGGGTGCCGGCCGGCACGAGAACTTGGTTGACAGGTAAAACAGTCCGGTTCTCTCCTGCCACGCCCACCTGATCTGTATCCGGTACGTCCTTGCTGCATGAAGTCATGCCCACGAGCAAGCTCAGAATGATTAGAATGGATAACAGGCTACATGGGAAATCATTTCTCTTGCGTTTTGATTGCTGCCTCATTTTTTTTCTTCCCGTAAGGGCATACATTAATTCATGACCAGAAGGGATGTCAATGGACTGCCGGCTACTTTTTTAAGATTCCGGGTGAGATCAGCCCGATCGGGTGATTGTCTGCGGTGTAAGTAACCTCCATCATGTAGGTCATACGATCGGAGCCGTAGAAAATGTAATCCACTGTCGAAGGTTTATTGTGAACAAACCGAAACAGTTCTTTTCCCTTTTCGAACACCTGGATGGTCAGCCGGTCTTTGTATTCTGCGGTCAGGACAAAACAGAAATTGTCTTTCTCGAATATCTTTATATGTGGCCTCCTGTCTGAAACATCCAATGAGACAAGGTCATGGTTCCAACTGTCTCTGTAGACTCGCGGGATTGGAGTGTTGAGCATGCGTGCTAATTCCATAGGTTCCGTTTTAGACTGCCAGACGGTAAAGTTAAGGTTCACATACTGCCGTTCCTCTCTGGTTTCTGGCCAAGAACCGAAAGTGAACAAAAGAACCACAGTGACGATCATCATCAATTTATTCATCGGGATCTCCTTTTTTGAGTATCATTTCACTGTCTCCATTTTCTGTACAACTCAAAAGCAGGAGAATTCCATGGCTCTCAGGGATGCGGAGAATATTTTGACAAGTTCGTTGTAGTCTGTTTTTTTACCATGGTATCATCGGCTTCTGACTTGGAAAAAACCATCTCCTATGTCCGGCCTTATCCAGATGAAAACGGGATAAGCCATTTCGAGGAGGTCGCGTTCAAACTTACAGCAGAGGATGTGCAATCATCTGCAGGATACTTCGATGATTGGCATAACGCTCCACGGCGTCAATTTATTTTTTGTCTTGAAGGAGAATTCGATCTTTATGCAAGCGATGGCCAAAAACGGCGCTTTGCCCAGGGTTCCATTCTTCTGGTCGAAGACACAACGGGCAAAGGGCACAAAGGACGTGTTATCGGCTCGGAAGATGTGCTGATGCTTGTCGTTACTCTCGAGTAGACGGATTATGGAATAAAGTCTATCTCTTACCTTCTCGTTTGCCGGACTTTTCTTCTTCGCGATTGAGCTCTTCGATGTCCACATCCTGGGAATAGTCACCGATCAGATGCTGGCAGAAGTAATCGGCCCTGATCCAGAAGAAATACTCGTTCATGTCGCCGTATCCGTGGCGCTGGCCAGGGAAAAGGAAAAAATCGAATCGTTTGTTGGCTTTTATCAGCGCGTTGGCCAGTCGAATGGTGTTGGCCGGATGGACGTTGTTGTCGATGTCGCCTGTACAAATCAACAATCGTCCTTTCAGGTTTTTGGCGACCTCGGAATTTTTTTTGATATCGTATTCGAAAATAATTTCCCCTTCGTCGTCCTCGACTTCTTTGACGCCGTGGTGTTTTTCGCTCCACCACCGGTTGTAAACGTTGTTTTCATGGTTGCCGGACGATGAAACCGCCACATTGAAGAAATCCGGATAGACCAGCAGGGCTGCTGTGGACATGAATCCGCCGCCAGAGTGCCCGAAGATGCCGACTTTTTTAAGATCGATGTAAGGATGACGGGCGGCTAATTGTTCGATGGCGGCTTTTTTGTCGGCCAGGCCATAATCCCTGAGGTTCCCGTAGCCATAATTGTGGTACCACTTGGAACGGCTGGGATGCCCGCCCCGGTTGCCCACCGTGATGACGATGAATCCGAACTGGGCCATACGCCAGGTCCGATCTCCCCGGGTGGAGAAGGATTTATCGACGGCCTCTGTCTGGGGGCCGGGATACACATAAGCGATGATCGGGTATTTTTTCGTCTCATCGAAATCGAAGGGCTTGTACATCACACCATAGAGATCGGTTTTTCCGTCATCGGCTTTGACCTTGAACGTCTCAGGAAATTGAAAACCCATTTCGAACAATAAGGAGAGATCGGGCGATTCCATTTCCAGGAGAATGTTGCCTCGGTTGTCCCTCAAGACGGCCTCAGGTATGGTGTCCACGCGGGAATAATTGTCGATGAAAAAGGAGTTGCCATCGTTGGCAGAAATCCTATGGTTGAAGTTGTCCTTGTTCAATATCTGAAAGCCGGTTCCATCCAGGTTGACACGGTAGAGGTGTTCATAATAAGGATCCACATCTTTCTCCCGGCCATTGGCTGTAAAATAGAGCACCCGGTTCTTTTCGTCGATTCTTTCGATGTTCTCGCAGTGAAAGGGTCCGGATGTGAGCTGTTTTTTAAGATTGCCGTTCCCGTCGTAAAGATAAAAATGGGCCCATCCATCCCGTTCTGACCAATGGACGAGCTCTTTCCCATTGGCGATAAATCCCAGGGGGCGGGTTTCCACATAGGTGTTCAGGCGTTCCTCGATCAGGACCTTCACCTCTCCGGTTGCCGAATCTGCATAACATATGTCGATCCGCTTCAGGTCTCGGCTGGTCCGGGAAAAATAAACCCTGTCGGGTGTTTCTGAAAGCCACAGCGGCGGCCTGTAGTCATCGTCGCGTGTATTGGCCGGGTAGCGGGCCGTCATGATGCTCAGCGTCTGGTCTTTGAAACTACCTGCATCGACCTCGAGCTTGTTTTTCGTATCCAGGTCGAAAATCAGAAGTTCTTCTTGGGGGGCTTCCTTTTCGCCGGGCATGTGATATTTGTAAGTTTCAAGAGTCGGCCTAGGATCGGCTATGGAATTGATCACCCAAAGATCCTTGACCTTCCGGGAATCGTCGCGGGTCATGGCAAATTTTTTGGAGTCGTGGGACCAAATAATAAAAGCAGGTTTCCTCTTGTCCTTGTCTTTTTCCTTGTCCACATCGGTTTCGCCTCTGCCGCTGGAACCATGATAGCTGTAATACTCCTCTCCATCCGTGGTCAACTGGTGTTCGACGATGCTTTCGTCTTTTGGATTTTTTTGCCACTTCTCGTAGTTTTCCTTGTCCATGGTGTAGAGGTTGTAGTGGCGGCCGAAAACGATGGTGTTTCCATCGGGAGAAATGCTGGCCCAACGGGGGCGTTCGGGCTCGTCCACATAGTTTTCCAGCAGGGTGAGTTTTCCGGTTGCCAGCTCGTATTCGAAATGATGATACTTTTGGGCCTCTTCTTTGGCTTTTTCGACCGCGCTTTTTTCTTCTTCCTCTTCCTTTCCCTTATCTTTTTTCTCCATTTCTTCTTCTTTCTTTATTTTTTCTTTTTCTTCGACATCCTTTTTCTTTTCTTTTTCTGCTCGTTTTTCTTCCCGTTTTTCGGCTTCGAGTACATCTTTGTTTTTTTCCACTTTAAAATAGATAGCGGTGTCGTTTTTGATGAATTCGATGGTATTTATAGGGAGATGCTGGGCGTCATAAGGGTCTTTGGTGAAGGTTGTCAGCATGGCAGCCATCTTGACATTGTCGAAGATGGGGCGTTTTTGTTTGCTGGCAGGGTCGACGATAAAAAAGAATTTCCCGTCGTTCGTTTCATAGATATACCAAAAGCGATCGCTGTGCTTGAGCCAGTGCGCATCCACATTGGTGCTGAACACCATCTTTTCCATCTTGTTGGGAGTGAAGCGCGCCGGCAATTCGTAGTTGGCCTTGGTGATTGGTTTGTTGTCTACCCCGAAGCTAACAGTCGTTACCAGAAAAAGCGCAATCAGGCAGAAAGAAAATATCTTTTTTTGCATTTCAAATATCCTCCATATTTTGGATTCTGGAATGTTTGCAGAAGCTTGATTCAAATGGGCGCATATAAAGAGAAAAAATTATACTTGTCTTGCTTCAATAACACAACCAAAATATCGAAAGGAATGACGGATTGACAAATCGGGAAATCCCGATAGACTAAAGGACAAAGCTGTGGAAAAAGGAGGTTAGTCCAGTGAGAAAGTATAACCGTTTTATCGTTTTATTTCTGGGTTTAGGTTTGATCGGACTGTTTTGCTGTTCGCCAAACAATTACGAGGCCGAGGCAGCTGGCAATGCCACATATCAAGATCTAGTCGAATTTTTCGAGGAGTGGCGGGAATTCCAGAAGCCCATCCTTGTCGATGGAGTGCCCGATTACACGGCCGAGGCGATGGCCAAGCAGCACCAAGAGCTGAAAGAGTATCAAGCCCGTCTGGCGGCGATCGATCCCGGTTCATGGCCTGTTTCCCAGCAGGTGGACTACCACATTGTGCGGGCCGAGATGAACGGGTTGGACTTCGACCACCGGGTGCTGCGGCCCTGGTCGAGAAATCCCCGTTTTTATGCGGTCTACTACACATCCCCTTCGGATGTGCCGGCTCTGGAAGGCCCATGGCGGTATGGGACGCTCTGCTTGTGGAAATACACCTATCCTCTCAAGGGGGAGCAGTACGATGATTTCCGGATGCGGCTAAAAGCCATCCCCGAAGTCCTCGAACAGGCCAAAGGAAATTTGACCGAGGATGCCAAAGATCTTTATTTTCTCGGGATACGGAGAAAAAAAGAAGAAAGCGTTTATCTTGAAAATCTTGCCGAGCGTTTGGGAAAAGATCACCCCGACCTCGTCCCGGACTTCGAGGCGGCAAAGGAAGCCGTGGATGAATTCCGAGAATGGTTGGAAGAGAAACACAAAGTTATGACCGCGTCTTCCGGTATCGGTGTGGAAAATTACAACTGGTACATGAAAAATGTCCATCTGTGGCCTTACACCTGGGAAGACCAACTGGTGATCATGAACCGGGAACTGGAGCGTTCGATCTCCTCTTTGAAACTGGAAGAAAACCGGAATCGGCATCTTCCCCCACTCAAAACTCCGGAAAACGGGGAACAGTACCAACAGCGCCACGACGAGGCGGTTGAATATTTTATGAGATTCATGCGGGAGAATGTGATGACACTTCCCGATTATCAGAACGATACCCTTAAGCGGACCGTCGGGTTTATCCCTCCCGATGGGCTCCGAGATTTTTTCACCCAGGTCGACTACTACGATCCACTCCCGCTCCGTTGTCACGGCACACACTGGTTCGACTTAGCCAGGATGGAACACGAGCCCCATCCCAGCCCGATCCGGCGGGTTCCTCTCCTTTACAACATCTGGGATTCACGGGCCGAGGGATTGGCCACCGGGATGGAAGAGATCGCGATGCATTCAGGGTTGTTGGATGATAGACCGAGAGTCCGGGAGTTGACCTGGATCATGCTGGCCTGCCGGTGCGCCCGGGGCATGGGCGACCTGAAGATGCACAGCAACGAGTTCACCCTGGAGGAAGCCGTCGATTTTGGCGTAAAGTGGACACCTCGGGATTGGATGCCCAAGGAAGGGAATACGATCTGGGCGGACGAGGATCTCTACCTGCAGCAGCCTGGCTATGGCACCAGTTATGTCGTGGGAAAAGTGCATCTCGAGAAGTTGATCACCGACCGTGCCGAACAGCTGGGCGACAAATTCGATCTCAAGTCATTTTTCGATGAGTTTCACACTTATGGAATGATTCCCCTTTCGTTGATCCGGTGGGAGATGACAGGACGCGACGACGAGATCAAAAAATTGTGGTAGAGCATTCAATTTCGTTTGAACCTAGATTATGCTCTATCCGTATTTGGTGATGACATCGGCAAATTTAATAGGTGAGATATGTGGCGGAACTATCTGAAGGTTGCCTTAAGAAACATCCGGAAACACAAAGGATTTGCGTTGATCAACATTGCCGGCCTGGCCATCGGCATCGCTAGTTGCCTGTTGATCCTGCTCTTTGTGCAAAGCGAATTGAGCTACGACCGGTTTCATGAAAAAGCGGACCGGATCTACAGGGTCGGATTTACGTTCCATGTCGGTACGAACCAGTTCGATGCGGCGTTGGGACCCTGCCCGCTTGCAGCGGCATTGGTCGAAGAATTCCCTGAGGTTCAAAGCGTGGCCAGGATTTTTGCGAGACAGAGCCGGGGTGGCGATGTGTTCGTGCGTTATGGGGAAAAGCGCTACAAGGAAAACAAGTTCCTATGGGCTGACCCTGAGATTTTCGATATCTTGACTATTCCGTTTGTCACGGGGAAGCCTGCAGAGGCCCTGGCCCAGCCCAATTCTGTCGTTATGACAGTCGAAACGGCAGTCAAGTATTTTGGACAGGAAGACCCGGTCGGGAAGATGCTGGAGCTGGGGGATGGTTCCCTGTACATGGTCAACGGTGTTGTCCAATCCTTTCCGGAGCATTCCCATTTCCATTTCGATTTTCTAGCCTCGTTTTCCAGCCTTCCCAAAAGCAAAGACCTGGATTATTACGACACCGCTGTGTTCACCTATATGCTGCTCCGGGAGAATGTTTCTATCGAAGATCTGGAATCCAAATTGCCCGAATTTTCAGGCAAATGCATGGCCCCGATCATCGAAAAGATCATGGCGGTTCCGTATAAAGATTTCTTGGAGTCCGGTAATTTCATAGGATTCATGACTCAACCGCTCGGCAACATCCATCTCCGTTCGAAGTGGGGCAATGAACTGGAGCCGCAAGGAAGTTTCAACACCGTTTTCATCTTTTCCGCCATTGCTCTGCTCATCTTGATAGTCGCTTGTATCAATTTCATCAACCTGACGACAGCCCGGTCCACTCAGAGAGCGAGTGAAGTGGGGGTGCGCAAGGTGGTGGGTTCGAGCCGGGGACAACTGATCAGGCAATTCCTATCCGAATCCATTTTCCTGAGTTTCCTCTCCTTTGTGTTGGCGTTGACATTTGTCGAGATCGCTCTCCCGGTTTTCAACAGCTTGGTCGGGAAAGGATTTTCTGCCAGCCATATCCTCGATTGGCCCTTTCTTTTGGTCCTGTTTATCGGGGCGGTTGTCATCGGAATGGCTGCCGGCAGTTATCCCGCTTTCCTGATGGCGTCCTTCCAGCCTGTGTCCGTACTCAAAGGAAAGATCCAGTCCAGCATGAGAGGGAGAAGGTTCCGGGATGCGCTGGTCGTTTTCCAATTTTGTGCCTCGATCGTCCTGCTTGTCGGAACAGCTGTGATCTACACGCAGTTGCATTACATCCGGAACAAAAAGCTGGGATTTGACAAAGAACATGTGGTGGTCATCCAGCGTGCTGAAAAGCTCGGAACACAGCAGTTGGCTTTCAAGAATCAGCTATATCAAAATCCGGGGGTCCTGAGCGCGACGTTCACCGACTCTTTGCCGCAAATCCTGCTCGAAGCTAAAGTGTTCCAGAAGGAGGAGGGGGAGGGCAGCCAGGAAAACAACACCTTGATCACCATCACAGCCGATTATGACCTACTCGAAACGTACGGGCTCGAGATGATCGAGGGACGATATTTTAAAAAGGAACATTCCACGGATGCAACGGCCGTTGTCTTGAATGAAACAGCCATCAAAGCGTTGAACATTCAGGACCCATTGGAAAAACGTCTTGTCCTGGTCGGGATGAAAAGAAAACCGATGGACATCATCGGCATCATCAATGATTTTCACATGGAGTCGCTGCACACCAAGATCGGCCCGACCGCTGTGATCCTGACCGGTGCGCGCCCGAGCGTAATTCTGTCGGTCCGGATGCGTCCTGGTGATCTGACAAAAACCCTAGGCTTTCTCGAGGACCAGTGGCGTGAATTCACCAACAACCAGCCTTTTGAATATGTTTTTTTCGATGATCAGTTCGACACGCTCTATAAGGCAGAAATCCAGGCGGGAAAGGTGATCACGGCTTTTGCCTGCCTCGCTGTTTTTATCGCCTGCCTGGGACTTTTGGGCCTGGCATCGTTTACGGCAAGCCAGCGGACCAAGGAGATCGGCATCCGGAAAGTGTTGGGTGCGACGACAAAAGGGATCATTGTTTTGCTGAACAAGGATTTTGTCAAGCGTGTGCTGGTGGCCAACCTGATCGCCTGGCCTTTGGCCTACTACGCAATGAACAAGTGGTTGCAGAACTTCGCCTACCGGATCCGCATCAGCATCTGGATGTTTTTGGCCTCGGCGGTCATAGCGCTGCTCATAGCGCTTTTTACAGTGAGCTACCAAACCATCAGGGCTGCCCGCGGCAATCCGGTCGACTCTCTCCGCTACGAATAACTTAATTGGGGACAGGATATCCTTTCACTTATTTATTATGACTGAATTCGATGAAAAAATTTCCTTGGGCTAGAAAAAAATAGGTGAAAGCATATCCTGTCCCCAAATTTGAAGAAGAGACTAATGAATAGAGACCGTGTGATTGAAGATGTTCTGAGATTATGGGGACTTCAGCTCAAAAAGATCCATGAGGATATCCCGATTGCCGGGAGTCAGGACCGGTGCCTTTTCCGGGCTGTCATCGAGGATCGGGAGGGAAAGCTTTTTATCCTCGAAAATTTGGATACAGAATTTGTCCCTCACAAAAAAAGAATCGCTCAGGCTCTGGCTTATCTTTCGGAAAAGGGACTAGCGGAAGTCCGAACTTATCTTGCACTTGGTGAGAATAAATACATCGCGACATGGCAGACACATCACTGGCAAGTCTCTCCTTATGTCGATGGCATTCCCCTAGAACGGCCGGACTATGCCTTCCAGGGTTGGCGGGGTCCTGTCTTTTCGAATTTGTCCTTGCCCTCCGGTTCGCTTGGTTATCAGACTGGTTGAAGAGGTCCGATTCCGAGATGATAGACCTGGAAGCGGTCTACATTCAGCTCCTCCACGACAACCGCGAAATCTTAATTCGTTCTTGGGGAATTTAACTTTTTCGCCTCGATTTTCTGAGACCGAATGAATATCCGATCACACTTTGCCGACAGTTGTCCGCACACTGGCCGCACAGGATGCAATCCCCGTGTTCCATATCCCCGGTTTTGACTCGATGCCAGACATCGATGCTCATCGGGCAATTTTTGGTGCAGGTCTTGCAATCGATGCAGCTTTCCGTCTTGGCTAGGAGCTGAAGAGAAGGCCACCCGAAAACATTCCGGATCTTTCTCCCGAAGATCATGAATGGAGCTATCCAACACCCGTAATGACAGAAAGCGTGTCGTCCGATAGCCAGGGCAAGGATGAGAAAAATACCCAAAACCATGAAGTAGGTGATGTACTGAAGAGGCTCGGATACAGAAATCCCACTTTCGGTCATGTAGAGGGGATCTATTTTTTTTATGCCTCCTGCACGGATCATCCCGAACACGATGAACGCAAACCAAGGCGTCCAGATCAGATACTTGATCCAGTGATGTTTGGGTCGATGCTTATCGTTGATGCGCATGCAGATATCCTGGAAGCATCCCACCGGGCAGACCCACCCGCAAAACGCTCTTCCAACTAGGAGCGACGAAACAAAAAGTATGCCGAACAGGAGCAGACTGCCGGAGACAATTCCCGCGAAGGCTGCGTTCATACTTAAATAGGGGGAGAAATAATTGAGGATGATCGGGAAGCTTAAAAATAAAATCAAGATGACCGTATTTCGAATTTTTTGACGCATGATATTCACTTTCCTT
>Ga0307445_10000012_pt1 | contig 65006 bp, 104 predicted proteins | sample SalMarSW160330MG_FD_202147 | JGI IMG/M metagenome (GOLD analysis project Ga0307445, IMG submission 202147) | Salt marsh sediment microbial communities from the Plum Island Ecosystem LTER, Massachusetts, United States - SW1603-30 | ecosystem: Environmental > Aquatic > Marine > Intertidal zone >... | reverse complement strand
CAGAAAAGAATTATTAAAAGTATTACAAGGTATGCAAAGTAATACAAGCAAAATTGAAACTAATCAAGTAAATTTTAAGAATAATATCATTTATCAAACTAATAATGATATAATGATTTTAATCGAAAAGAATTTTTTGTTTGTTTGGAATGTAGATCAATAGGAAAAGTGCTATTAGATAATTTAAATATTGCAAAAGTTAATTATAATCAGAAAAAGGAAAGGTAAATGGAAAATATTGTATATAATATTGATTGTTTAGAATATATGGTAAAATGTAAAAATAATAAATTTGATTTAATTTTAACTGATCCTCCTTATGGAATTAATTTAGAATATAATACGTATAAAGATACTGAAGAAAATTGGTATTTATTAATAGAAAATTTTATACCTTTGGCAAAAAGAATAAGTCAAATGGTAATTATGCCTTGTATGAGAATTAAAAAATTAGATTGGATTTATAAAAATTTTATACCTGATTGGTTAATATGTTGGTATAAGGGAAGTCCAGGACATAGATCATTTATTGGGTTTAACGATTGGGAGCCTCATTTGGTATATGGAAAAATTAAAGGTATGGTAATGCATGATTATTTCCAAACTAATATGTTTATTGATAATACTATAAATCATATATGTCCTAAACCATTAGATTGGGCAAGAAAATTATTAAAAATGACCAGCAATAATAAAAAAAATAAATTAAAAGTATTTGATCCTTTTACAGGATCTGGTACCACTCGTATTGCCTGTTATGAACTAGGTTTTGATTTTATTGGCTGTGAGATTGATAAAGATTATTATGAAGCACAGGAAGAAAGATTTGCTATTATAAAGAATAAGATTGATGGTAAATTTTTTTATGATAAAAAAGAAAAAAATTTATTTAATATAGAATAAAAAATATTATATATAAATAGGAGTAAAAATGAGAATTGACAGAAAAGAATTATTAAAAGTATTACAAGGTATGCAAAGTAATACAAGCAAAATTGAAACTAATCAAGTAAATTTTAAGAATAATATCATTTATCAAACTAATAATGATATAATGATTTATTCAGAATTTTTTGAAAAAAGTTTAAAAGAAAATTTTAGTTTACCTTTAAATGAGTTAATTCTTTTATTATCAAAATTAAAAGATAATGAAATTGAATTACAAATTGAAGAAACTATAAAAATTATAACTGCAAAAACAGAAATTGAATTACCTAAACAAGAGATTAAATCTGAGTTTGATTTTAATAATACTTTTGAATGGCAAGATTTACCTGATAATTTTATCAAAGGCATAAAGTTTACAAGTGCTATATTAGATAAGAATAATAGACGTTTTAATCCTATTATTTTTATTGACAATGATAAAATAGTATCAACAGACGGGGAGTGTTTAATAATTTATAATTTGCAAAAAGATTTTTTAAAGTTCTTTTTAAAGCAATTACAAATAAGTTTATTATTAAAATATGATATTCAAAAGTATTGTATAAAAGAAAATACAATTTATTTCTTAGCAGATAATACTATTATTTATTTTACTTTTATAACTGAAAGTAAATTCCCAGATTATCAACGAATAGAAATACAGAATGGAAAAGAGATACATTTTTTAGATAAGTTGAATATTGAAGATATAAACATTAATACTTCAATTTTAGATAGTAATGAAAATGTGACATTAATAATTGAAATTGAAAAGAATGATATTAAAATTACAAGTAGTAATTATGTAGGAATAAATGTAAAAACAAAATTAGATAAAGAAAATGAAGTAGAAAATATTAAGTTCGGAATAAATCATACTTATTTATTAGATTTTTTAAAATCAGATTTTAGTAATGAGTTTAAAACTTTTATTTCAGATACTATGATAGTTTTTCAAAATGATGATATTAAATATATAACTATGTTAATGGGTGAATAAATGCAATTAATAAATAAGTTAAAAGAAAATAACCAGGATTATGAATTTTATCCTTCAACAAATGAAATGATAAAAGTAGTATTTAATAATTATACAAAAGATAAAAAAAATTATAGTAATGAAATTGAAAATTTTTCAATGTTAGATATCGGAGCTGGCAACAGTAATGTATTTAAAGTATTCGATGAATTATTACCATTGCCAAAAGATGAACGTTATAAAACACATATTGATAAATTCGCAATTGAAAAATCAGAAATGCTTATAACCGCAATGCCCGATGATATTATAATAATTGGTACTGATTTTGAAAAACAAACATTAATTGATAAAAAAGTAGATATGATATTTTGCAACCCACCTTATAGTAGGTTTAAAGAATGGACTTTAAAAATATTAAAAGAATCAAATTGTAATATAGCTTACTTAATAATTCCTGAAAGATGGGACGACAATGAAGAAATTAAATCAATAATAGAAAAACGTAAAATTAAATATGAAGTAATATTTGAAGGTGATTTTTTAGACTCTGAATATAGGCAAGCAAGGGCTAAAATAAATATAATACGTTTTGATTTTGGGGTTACTAAATACGGAAAATGTGATAATGATCCTTTTGATATTTGGTTTGAAGAAAATTTCAAAATAAATGCAGAAAAAGAAAAACAATATTTTAATCCAAATGATAAAAAAAGTAAAAGTGAAGAAATAAAAGAATTGATAAAAGGTAAAAATATAATCGAATCTTTAGAAGAGCTATATCAAAAAGATATGGAAAAGTTATTGAATACTTATAAACAATTAGAAAATATTGATTATGATTTATTTAAAGAGATGGGCGTTAATTTTGATAATCTAAAAACTGCATTAAAAGAAAAAATAAGTAATTTAAAAATATTATATTGGAATGAGTTATTTGATAATTTAGATAAGATAACAAATAAATTAACATCTGAAAGCCGAAAAAAAATATTAGATAAATTGAATAAACAAACAAATATTGATTTTACGGCTGGTAATGCTTATTCATTAGTAATATGGGTTTTGAAAAATGCTAATATCTATATTGACGAACAATTAAAAGAAGTTTATTTTGAGATGGCAAGTCCTGATAATATAAAAAACTATAAGTCAAATAAAAAGTTTATTGAAGATGGTTGGAGATATTCAGTAAAAGATCATACGCATTTTAAATTAGACTATAGGTTAGTATTTGTAAGATGGAATTGCTTTGATAATACAGGTTATAGTAGTTATCAATATCCAAAAGGATTGTATAGAGATATACATGATTTTATAAACGATATTTCTACTATTGCAAATAATTTAGGGTTTGAAAATATAGATAGTAGTTTTAATTTTAATTGGCAAGCAGGAAAGGAAAATATATTTACTTACACGAATGGAAAAGAATTCATGAGAATTCGTGCGTATAAAAATGGAAATATACATTGTAAAATAAATCAAGAATTTATGATGAAATTGAATATAGAAATGGCAAGATTAAATAAATGGGTTAAGGATGAAACTAATTGTGCGAATGAGCTTGAAATTGATATTAAAGAAGTACATAAATATTTTGGAAGTAATAGAAAGTTATTAAGAAGTGAAGTTAAATTGTTAGGTTGTAATAATGAATAAACCATTTTTTCAAACTGATCTATTTGGTAATGAAATAAAATCAAAAGAAAAAACAAAAAAGGAATATACACAAGAAGAACTTTGTGAAAAATGTCAAAAATATAAAACTTGTTTATCTCCAAAAATAAAACCAAAAGGTAAAGGCAAAAAACAAATACTAATAATTACAGAGTTTATAACAAAAGAAGAAGATGAACAAGGGTTTTTAAATAATAAAGCGGGTAAATATTTACAAGAAACTTTAAAAGAACTAGATATAAATTTATTTGAAGATTGTTATATTATTCCTGCAATAAGATGTAAAAGTAAGGGTATTCCTACAAATTCAGATATTAAATTATGTAAAGGTAATTTATTAAGAGAGATAGAAATTTTATTACCTAAAAAAATAATAACTTTTGGTAAAATAGCATTAGAAAGTTTAATCGGGCATAAAGAGTCAGTAACTACATATGAACAATGGATAGGTTTTAATATTCCAGATCAAGAATATAAATGCTTTATTTATCCTATTTATTCTCCTAGTTATATTTTGCATAATGAAAAAGAAGTTATTTTACAAAAAATATTTAGAGATAATTTATATAATGCTATTAATGATAATAGAAAATTTAAAATATTAGATTATAAAAATAATATCTGTATTATAAGAAATAAAAATAGAATAATTGAATTTTTACAATATATAAAAGATAATGATATAATAACTTTTGATTATGAAACAAATTCATTAAGGCCTCAATATAAAAATAGTAAAATAGTTTGTATATCAATTTGTATAAATAGAAAAAGTTATGCATTTATGATAAATAATGATGAAGAAATAATATTAGAATTAAAACAGATATTTGAAAATGAAAAAATATATAAAATATGTCAGAATGCTAATTTTGAAAATTCCTGGACTAAAAATATTTTTAAATGTGATATAAAAAATTGGTATTGGGACACGATGATTTGTTCTCATATATTAGATAATAGGCAAGGAATAACTGGATTAAAAAGACAAACATATTTAAATTTCGGAATAAAAGGATATGATGATAGTATAAGTAAATTTTTAAAATCAAGTAGTAATTATAATAATATAGAAAAAGCTAATCAAGAACAATTATTATATTATTGTGCATTAGATAGTTATTTTACATATTTACTATATGAAAAGCAAAAACAAAAATTAGATAATGACATTCATTTAAAAAAAGGTTTTGAATTTTTTATGGAAGGATTAAGGAATTTATTTGATGTTCATTTAAATGGAATAAAATTTGATAAAGAAGCATATCAAAAAAATTATAATATTTTAACTGATAAAATAAATTTATTGCATAATGAAATAATGAATAGTAAAGAAGTAAAATTATGGAAGGAAGATAATTTTAATTACGATAGTAGTAAACAATTAAGAGTATTATTATTTGATATTTGTAAATGGGAAATAAAAGGAGAAACAAAAACAGGTTTACAAAGCGTTGATGCTAATAGTTTAAAATTATACGATAAAAGATTAACTAATAATATATTAGAAAAAAGATCATTAACAAAAATGAGAGATACTTATTTAAGCCAATTTGATAGGGAAGAAATAAATGATTTTTTATATCCTATTTTTAATTTACATACAGTTTCAAGTTATCGTCCATCCACTTCATTTCCTAATATGGCAAATATCCCGAAAAGAAATGAAGTTGCAAAAGATATGATAAGGGAAACTATAATTGCTAAAAATGATTATTTAGTAGAAATCGATTACTCAGGTATTGAAGTTATGGTAGCAGCTTGTATGACAAAAGATAGTAATTTAATTAATTATATAAATGATGAAGATACGGATATGCACAGAGATACAGCAGCAGATATTTTTTATATAGATAAAGAAAAAGTAACAAAAGATTTACGATATATTGCAAAAAATAAATTTGTATTTCCTCAATTTTACGGAGATTATTACGTTAATTGTGCTAATAATATTTGGGAATATTGTACAGAAGATCAGAAAAAAATATTATATTCTTTTATAAGTAGTAAACAAGAATTTGAAAACCATATTAAACAGGTAGAATATATATTTTGGAATGAAAGATTTAAAGAATACAATGAATGGAAAAAAGCTAATTATAATTTTTATTTAGAAAATGGATATATAGAATTTAAAACAGGATTTAGAGCAACGGGATATATGAGAAGGAATCAAGTTAATAATTTGGCATTTCAAGGACAAGCGTTTCATTTATTGTTATGGAGTTTATGTAAAATAAATAAATATTTAAAAGAAAATAATTATAAAACTAAAATTATAAATCAAATATATGATTGTATAGTGTTTGATGTTTGTGAAAGTGAATGGGAAGAATTATTACTTTATATAAAAAATATAATGTTAAATGAAATTAGGAAAAATTTTGAATGGATAATAATTCCATTAAATGCAAAAGTTACTTATTATGGAAAGAATTGGGCAGACGAAATTAAAGAGGAGGATTTATAAAATGAATATAAAAGATTTAAAAGATTATATTAAAGAGAATAAATTAAAAGATGCTATGGAAATTATAATAAATTATTCAAAAGTTTATAGTTATGGAGTTTGTGTAAAAAGTAAATTAACAGATAAAATTGGTACTTACTTATCAATAAATGGTTATGATGAAGAAGAAATATATAGAATACGAAAAAAAGAGAAATATATTAATTTTTGTATAAAACAAGGATTTTCAAGGGAAGAAGCAAAAGAATTATTTTATAAAAAATATATTATTCCTTATATGCCAAAATATATAAGGCTATCTATTGAACAAGTATTTTGGTATGAAAAAGAATTAAAATTAAAGGAGTTAAAAATTGAGTTCATTATTTAACAAATACGAACCTAATAATTTAAATGACCTTTTAGCAAATGAGAATAATAAAATTATTTTAAATGGTTTTTTAAATCAAAAAGAAATCCCGCAATCTTATTTATTTGTAGGAGATAGAGGTTGTGTAGATTGTGATACTGAATTTTTTAATGGTTTTGAATGGAAAAAGATATCTGAATATGATAAAGCAGATTTGGTAATGCAATATAATTTACAAAAAAAAGAAGCTGAATTAGTTTATCCTTTAAATTATATTAAAAATAAACAAAATAAATTATTTTATATAAAATCTAAATATGGAGTAGATCAATGTTTATCATTAAATCATAATGTTTTATATAAAAATAAAAAAACACAAAGATATGAAACTTCTTTATTTGAAAATATAAAAAATAAACATGAATCATTAGTTATGGGTTTTACTGGAAAATTTCAAACAACTTTTGATTATCAAATTAAAAGTAAATTAGAAATATCAGATATCTTATTAAGAATACAAGTTATGGTTAATGTTGATGGATATTTTATAAAAAGAGGGCAGCAAGTTTGTATAAATTTAAAAAAGAAAAGAAAAATAGAAAGAGCTGAATTATTATTAAAACAATCAGGATTAAAATATAGAAAATATGAAAAAAAATATAATGGTTATACAGCTTTCTTTTTTGTGCCGTTTTTTAGAACTAAAATCTTTGATAAAAAATATTTTAAATGTTCTAAAATACAATTAGATATTATTTTAGATGAGTTAAAATATTGGGATTTTGAATTTAATGGTAAAAAATTTTCTTCTAATAATAAAGAAGATATAGATTTTTTACAATATGCTTATGCTGTTTGTGGTTATCGAACTACAGTTAGGCAAGATAAAAGGAATAAAAATATAAATTATATATTAATTATTTCTAATAATTCTTTTGTGGGTATTACAAAAAATGTAAAAATATTAGAATATAATACAAAAGATGGTTTTGAATATTGCTTTACTGTATCGTCATCATATTTAATTTTACGTAGAAATTTTAGAATTTTTATTACTGGAAATTGTGGAAAGTCATTAACTGCAAAATTAATATCAAAACAATTAAACTGTCAAGATAATATACAAGTATTAGATTGTATAACAGATAGGGGGATTGATAATATAAGAAAAATAATAGATAATTGTCAATATAGAACTTTAGATAATAATCCAAAAAGTTATATAATAGAGGAAGCTCATCAATTGCCAACTTTAAGTCAGGAAGGCTTTTTGACTTGCCTTCAAAAACCTCCAAAAAATACTTACTTTTTTTTCACTACAACTGAAGAATCCAAAATTGTAAAAACAATAATTTCACGTAGTAAAAGGTTAATTTTTGAGAAAATAAGTAATAGATATCTTTACCCATATTTAATAGATATTTCAATAAAAGAAAATAATGAAATTAGTAAGACAGTGGCACGAAATATATGTGATGCTGTTGATGGTCATATTAGAGATAGTTTATCATTATTAGAAGTTGTTTTGCAATTTAAAGATGAAAGCAAACAGTTAGAAATAATTGGAAAAGGTATTGAAGAAGATAAAACTATAATAGATTTATGTAGGTTATTATTAAAATCAAATAGTTGGAATGAAGTAAGTAATATTTTAAAACAATTACAAAATCAAAATCCCGAATCAATTAGGAAAGTAGTAATAAGTTATTTTGGGAAGGTGTTGTTAGATAAACCGGATATAAAATCAGCAATGATAATAGAAGCATTGCAGAATCCAATTTATGACATGCCAGTATTAATAATGCAATTATTTTCAGTTTTTAGAAATTAATTATATAAAAAAATATTATAATATAGTAAGGAGAAATAAATGAATGATTTAAATTATTTACAAGATTTAGAAATTGACGGCAATAATATTGATAATATAGTTGATACTCATGCAGTTACAAGTATGAGGTATCACGAATTATATGCTGAAAAATTAGAACAATTAAATGAGCAAAAAAGAAAAGTGAAAATTACAGAAGCAGAATTAAAAGAAGAATATGCTAAAATTTATATTCAGAATAAAAAGTCAGGGGAAAAAATAACAGAAAAAGAAAATGAAAGTTTGATATTGACTAATCCTGAATATAAAAAAATACAAGAAAAATATTTTGCAGAACTTAAAGAACAAAATAGTTTAGATAAAGATTATAATGTTATGGAAGGTGTTATTAAAAATATGCAAGCAAGAAAAAATATGATCGAGAGTAAAATAGTATTAATTCAAATGGGTTTATCTAGCATAAAACAAAATAAAACATCTGATAAATTACATAATAAATTAAATAAAGGAGAATAAAATGAAAAAATTTAAAATTACTTTTAAACATACCGTTGAAGAATGGTATGAAACAATAGTAGAAGCAGAAACCAGAGAGGAAGCAGAAGAAGTTTTTGATGATGATCCTTTTATGAATGTGAATGAAGATCCATTTGATACTCAAGGTTTAGAAATTGAAATTGATGATATAGAGGAATTATAAAATGATAGATAAAATAATAAATATAGCATTTATAAGTATTTTAATATTCGTTTTAACTTACCCTTTAATTAGGATAATTAGTAAAGCATGGTATAAAGGATATTTTGAAGAAATTAGTAATATAAAATTTAAAGATTTAAATAAAAGGAGTAAAAAATGAGTTTTAAATCAAAATTTAAAAAAGAAGCAAATAATTTGCATAATAAGAGTAATTCAAATTATGATTATTATTTAGATTTGCAAAAGTATAATTTAGAGAAATTTAAATTTGAAAAAGAAGAAAAGGATTATCTATTTGATATTTTGCCTTATACTATTGAAACTGAAAGACATCCTGATTTTGGTAAGCAAGAAAAAACATATCATTTAGAAATTTTTATTCATTCTTATGTTGGAATAAACAAAGGTAGTTATTTATGCATGGAAAAAATGTATGGAGAGGTTTGCCCTATTTGTGAAGAGTTTAGAAGAAAAAAAGAAGAATTAGAAAATAAGGGTTTTGCAAATAATGAAGTATGGGAACAGATTAAAGATTTAGCATATAAGCAAAGAATTTTATATTATATTTTATATAAAGGTAAAAAATATATTTTTGATTCTGCTTATAAGTCTTTTGAAAAAAATTGGAAAAGTGCAGTAGAAAGAAAAGAAGCAAGGGGAGTTGATGTATTTCCAGTTTATTTAAATGAGGAAGGGTGCACAAGTTTGGAATTTACTTATGTGCCAAAAGGGCAAAACTTTTTTGATTTAATTAACTTTGATTTTCCTGCTATTGAAAAGTATAATCCAGAAAATGTAAAAGATTTAGTATCATTAGAGAAATTATTAATTATACCAAATGAAGAAACTATAAGAGATTCATTATTAGGAATTACTTATAATGATGAAAATGAGGATGCAGAATCTGTTAGTAATTTAAAAGAATTTGTAAAAGAAAATGATTATTATAAAGAAGTAGTAGAAAAAGAAGAATTAAAAGAAGAAATTCAAGAACCTGCTAAAAAGAAGAAAAAATCAGTAGAAAATGAATGTCCTTACGGAACTCAATTTGGAAAAGATTGGGACGAATATGAGCATTGTGATAAATGTGTAAATGAACATCCAGAAGTTTATGAGACTTGTAAAGCTATGTATAAAAATAATAAATAATTAATTATAATAGTTGCTATGTGGCGGAATAGAGACGCCAATGACTTGAAGTGGCGAGGGAAAGTTGAAGGCATTTGACAAGTACGGCTTCGCCGAGTGAAGGCTATAATGGGCTAGCCGTGTAAGAATCGAATCTTACCATAGCAGCTATTATTTTATTTAAGGGGTTAAATAATGAAAATAAAAGATATATTAGCTATTTATAATCAACAAGGTTTTAAAGAAGATATAATTGATAAATACCAAATTAAAAATAAAGATGAACAAATATCTATTAAAAAAGCTATGCAATTTATAAGAGATGTTTTTGAAGTGGATTTTGTTTTTTATGATAAGTTTATAAGATATGCAAGAAAATATAATTTGTTGATAGAAGAAGACAAGAAGCAAAAAAATTGGAAATTAAAAATAAGTTATGAAAATATATTTAAGTTGATGTTAATTCCTTTATATAAAATATTAAAAGAAAAGGAGAAATAAATGAGCAAAGTTGATGAAGTTATAAATGATGCTATAAATGAACCTAAAAAGAAAAAAGAAAAAACTATAATTGATTATTTTTCTTCTGGTTGTAAAATTTTAGATTTAAATTTAGGTGGTGGTTATGCAAAAGGTAGAATGGTTAATATAGTAGGAGATAAATCTACAGGAAAAACTTTATTAACAGTTGAAAGTTTAGTTTGTAATAAAATTAAAAATAAAGATTTAAAAATAATTTATGATGATGCAGAGGCGGGATTTAATTTTAATACAAAAGCTATTTATGGAATTGAAATTTATAATGAAAATTATTCTCATTCTTCTACGATTGAAGATTTTGATTTAAATTTTCAAAGAGAAATAAAAAAAGTAAAAGAAAATCAAGAAGCAATTTATGTTTTAGATAGTTTTGATGCAATAGGAAGTTTAGATGAAGTTGAAAAAAGAAATTCAAATAGGAAATTAAGATTAAAAGGCGAAAAAGAAAAAGGCGATTATGGAATGATTAAACAAAAAAAGTCAGGTGAATTTTTTAAAGATTTTATAAAAGAAATGCGAAATAAAGATGTTTCATTATTTATAATTAGTCAGGTAAGAGAAAATATAAGGGTAATGTTCGGAGAAAAATATAGAAGATCGGGAGGCAAGGCTCTTGATTTTTATGCTGCTCAAATTATATGGTTAGCAGTTTGTGAAAAAATAATTAAAAATGGTATAGTTATTGGAGTTCGTATTAAAGTTCAGGTTAAAAAAAATAAAGTTGGTTATCCTTTTACTGAATGTTTTATTGATATTCTTTTTGATTATGGTATTGATAATATTACTTCAAATATTTATTATTTATTTGATTTATTAGATGCACAAGGCAAATTGAAAAAAGTTAAAAAGCAAAAAAAAGAAGATGGAGAAAATGAGGATGAAATAGAAAAAAAAGAAGATAAAAAACCTAAATTAGAATTTAATAATGAAAAATTTTCTTCAGTTGAAGAATTAGTTTTTTATATTGAACAAAATAATTTAAAAGAATTATTAGAAAATCAAGTTGAAGAAAAATTTTTAAAAATAAGAGATACAATTTCTACAAAAAATAGGATGAGAAAATATTAAATGTTAAAAAGAATAACTATCAGATCAGCTAAAAACAAAGGTATATATTTACAAAAACTTATTGCAAAAAGAATTTGTGATTTGTTTGATATAGAATTTAACAATCAGGATGATAATTGTCAAGTAAGATCAAGAACTTGCGGATTGAGTGGAACAGATATAATATTAACAGGCGAAATTTATAAAATATTTCCTTTTGATTGCGAATGTAAATCAGTTGAAAAACCTAGTATTAAAAATTGGATAAAGCAAGCAAAAACAAACACAAAAGAAAATCGTAATTTTCTATTATTCTGGAAATGTAAAGATTTTAAAAAACCAGTAGTAATTTTAGATAGCGAAGTTTTTTTTAATTTATTAGAAAAGTTATATAAAAAATAATTATTATATAGTGAGAGGTTAAAAAATGAAAATAACAATTGATAATGTTAAAAAAGAAAATTATGAATGTTTTAATTACCCAAATAGAGAATTTAAAAAAATAGAAATAAATAATATAAAGTATAATAAATTAGGTAAAGATATTAAAATTGAGTTTGATAATGAAAGAGAGGCTGAAAATTTTATTTATGAATTAGTTAATGAAAATTTATGTAAAGAAGAATTTATTAGTTTATTAGAAGGAGAAGGATAAAAATGAGGTTTGTTTTAAAAATATTTACTATTGATTTTACTATAAAGGGAAAATATTTTTTAATTGATTTTATTAGTATAAATAATAAATCATTATTTTATTACTATAATGATGTAGTTATGATTGAATTTCAATTTTTATTTTTTATATATAAAAGAGTTTGCAAATGATCCGAAAAATTGAGTTAAAAAATTTTCAAAGCCATAAAAATTCTATATTAGAATTTACTAATGGAATAAATATAATATCAGGAAGTTCCAATAATGGTAAGTCAAGTATTGTAAAGGCGATAAATTTTGTTATTAATAATGAGCCAAAAGGTATTGATATAATAACTTATAACGAAAAAGAATGTAGAGTAAAATTAGAAATAGATGATAATATAATTGAAAAAGTTAAAACAGCTGATGGAAAAATAAATTCTTATGAAATAAATAATGTAGAATTAAAATCAATCGGACAATCTATTCCAGAAGAAATAAATAATTTAAATTTTAATGAACTTAATTTACAGATGCAGTTTGATAAATTTTTTCTATTACAAGATAGTCCAGGAGAAGTTGCACGAAAATTAAACAGAATAATAAATTTAGAAGTTATTGATGAATCAGTAAAAAAAATAAAAAGTAAAGTAAATAAAAAGAAAAATGATATTGATTATTTAGAAGTAGATATAAATAATATAAAAACTAAATTAGACAAATATAATAATTTAGAAGAAATAGAAGCTATAATAATTAAATGTGAAAAATTAGAAGATGAAAAAGAAGATATTTATCATAAAATAAATCAATTAAAATTATATTTTACTGATCTTGAAAATTGTAGAAACCAATTAAAATTATATAAAAATATAGAAAAGCAAAAAGTAATATTAAAGAAATTAAAAGTATTAAAATTAAATTTTGAAGAAATAAATAATAAAATAATACAGTTAAATAGTATAAAAAATAATTATAATATTAATATACAGGAATTGGAAAGTTATAAAGATAATAAAATTAAATTAGAATTGATTAAAAAGCTAAAAGTTAAAATAAGTGCTTATAATAATTTAGCAGATAAAATAGATACTTTAGAAAGTTATAAGGATAATAAAGTTAAGGTAAAAGAATTGAATAATAAAATTTTTAATATAGAACAATTAAAAAGTAATTTATTGCCCAAAGGTTCTAAATGTCCAGTATGTAAAAGAATTTTATAAGGATAAATAAATGAGTAAATTTTTTATTGAAGGTTGGAAAATTTTTATATTAAGATGGGATTTTTTTATAAAATATTGGTATATATGGGTAATATTTTTTATATTATGTTTTATATTTTTATATTTTTGGAGTAAATTAAAATGAAATTATTGTTTTGTTCAGATTTACATTTTAGATATGATTTACCAATCAACCGTATGGATGACTTTTTAGAAGTACAAATAAACACTTTAAAATTTATATCAAAAGTAGCAACACAAAATAAATGTCCTATTATAATTGCTGCGGATTTATTTTATAAACCAAAACCAGTAAATAGTATATTTTTAGAAAATACTTATTATAATATTTTTAAAGAAAATATTATTTATTTTATAAGAGGTAATAATAATCATGATTTATTATATGGGAATTATGATAAATTTGAAGAAAATAGTATCGCAGTTTTATCAAAATTCCCTAATTGGAATTATAATCCGTATAATAGTTATTTTGAGATACAAGATAATATTGTATTAAGTATGTTTGATTACAATGAAGAAATAAAAGATATACGAGATAAGAATAAGTTTAATATTTGTGTATTTCATAAATATTGTGAAAAAGATGATTTACCAGAATATATTAATGATGGGATAACTGCAAAATTATTATTAGAAAAATATGATTATGATATATTTGTAGTAGGGGATAATCATAAAGCATTTGAATATAAAAAAGATAATAGATTTGTATTTAACACGGGTTGTATTTCAAGACAGAATTTAAATGAAAAGGATTATCAACCTTCCATTATTCTATTTGATACAGAAACTAAAAAATATGAAAAAATATTATTACCAGATCAAAATAAAAACGTTTTTAAAGAGGAAAATTTAACAGAGCAAATTAAAAGGGAAAGTAGAATTGATAGTTTCATAGATATGGTAGGTAAAGGTAAAAAAGTATCTTTTAGTTTTGAATCGAATTTAAAAAATTATTGTAAAGAAAATAATATTAGTGAAGATATTATAAATGAAATTGAGGAGGTTTTATAATGAGTGTATTAGATGAAATAATAAAAAGAAATACAGAAATGAGTTGTGTGTATAGAAAATTATATAAAAAACAAAATAAAAAATATAATAGGGCTTTATCGGATCGTTTTGAAGGTTTTTATGAGGAATCAGATAAAGAATTGAGGAATCGTATTAAAAAATTAAATAAGGAGTTAAATAATGAATCTAAATGAATTACAAGGTAAACTTGAAAATTATGAAAATGAGATTAATGAAGCAGAAAAGAGAAAAAATCAAATTGAAGGTAAGCAGGAAAGTTTATTAGAAAAGTTAAAAACAGAATTTCAAATAAATAATGTAGATGAAATTGATGAAGTAATAGAAAAAGATAAATTAAAATTAGAAAAATTAGAATCAGAAATAAATAATAATTTATCAGAATTAGAAAAATATGAAATGGAGTAGAAAATGAATGAGAATCTATATAGTAATTTACCATATCATAGAATGGGATTTGATAATCCTTTGGTTGAGGATTATGAAAAAGATTTAAAAAAATTAAATAAAAATATTAATAATTTAATAGAAGATTTTATAAGTGATAATCTTATATATATAAAACAATATATAAACGAAAAGTATGATATGTTGCATAATGAACAAAATGATGTATGGAAAAATCGTATGGAATCTGAATTTAAAAGACAAGAAGATTTATATAAACAAGAAATAGAAGACTTAAAGAAAATTATAGCAGAACTGATTAAATATAAGCAAGTTATTATTGAAAATATTGAATCTAATAAAAAAATTGATATTGATTTTTTTGAGAATGGTTTTTCTGGGGTGTATATTTTATATCAAGATGAAGAGGTTGTATATGTAGGTCAAAGTAGATTTATATTTAATAGAATACAAACGCATATATTAGATAGGGATAAAAAATTTAATTATGTCGAATTCATGTTTTTTCCAAAAGATCGTTTAGATGATTTAGAAATGTTTTTAATAAAAAAACATAAACCTAAATATAATAAAATAGGATTAAAATAATGATTAAACAATATAGAGAAAAAATAAACAAATTAAAATATGAAAAAGATATAATCAAAAAAGATTTAAAAAGTAAAAATTCTCAATTATTAGAATATAAAAAACAATTTGAGAATTTATTAAAAGCTCAGGATATAATTCAAATTGTAGCACAACAAACTCAAAATGAAATTAAGTTTTTTATTACAGACATAGTTAATTTAGCATTATCTTCTATACCTTTTGAAAATCCCCCTGATAGTTTTGAGATGGAATTTGTACAGAGACGTTCACAAATCGAGTGTGATTTATTCTATATACAGAATGGTTATAAAATAAGCAATGTTTTATTAGGACAAGGCGGTGGAGTTTTGGATGTTACAAGTTTTGCTTTATTGCTATCTTGTTGGAGTTTACAAGATAAGAAAAATAATTGTATAATATTTGATGAGCCTTTTAAAAATGTAAATGATCCTGAGAAACAATTAAATTTAAAATTCTATATAAATGAGATGATAAAAAAAGTATCAAAATTATTAAAACTGCAATTGATAATAATAGGCGATAATGATAATTTTGATGAAATTGCAGATAAATTATTTAAGATGAAAATTAAAAATGGTATAAGTATATGCCAATAACTAAAAATATTATAATAAAAACATGCCCATTTTGTGGTAGATATCCATCAATAAAAATTAGAAAAGGTTTTTATTATATAGAATGTTGTTTTATTAGAAAATTTGGTTATTATAAAACAGATAATAAATTAATAGAAAATTGGAATAATAGAATATATAATTGGAGAATAACTATGTTAAATTATAGAATAAGTCATAATGAAATATCAAGAAAAAAAGATGTAATAAAAGCAAAAAATAAAAATGAAGCTATAAGAATATTTTGCGAAAGATTTAATGTTAAAAATTTAGATATTGAATTATTTGATTGTCAGATAATAACAAATGAAGAGTATGAGGAGGAAAAATCATGGAAATAACAATTATTATATGTATTACTATAATAATTTTATTTGTTATAAATAAAATAAAAATTTAAAGGAGGTTAAATGAAAGTAAAATTATCAAGAGAAAAAATTATTAATAATTTAGGAGGTATTAGAAGTTTATTGCAAAAAGAAAATATTGTTAAATTGAATTATGCAGTAATTAAAATTGAAGAAGTATATTCTAATTTAGCAAAAGAATTTCAAACAGAATTAGAAGTATTAGATAAAAAAAGAATTGCTGTTTGTGAAAAGTATTGTGAAAAAGATGAGAATAATAAACCTATTATTAAAAATAATTCTTATGAAGGATTAAAAGGGAATGAAGAATTTGAAAAAGAAATAAAATTATTAACAGAAGAAAAAGAAAATTATTTAAAAGAAGAAATTGAAATTGAAGGATGGGAAATTAAAGAAGAATGGTTAGATAATAGAATGCAGGGAAATGCTCAAAAAGCTATTATCCCATTTATTGAAAAAGAAGAAAAAGAAATAAAATTAAATTAAGAGGAAATTAGACAGAGTATAAAAGCTCTGTCTTTTTATTTAAGAAAGTACTTTATTTTTTTAAATAAAAATAATATAATTAAAATTATGAGGTTAATATGAAAGAACAAATAACTGAAAATTTTGCTAATCTATTATTAGATAATACGTCAGTATATAATTTAATAGAAACTTGGGCAAAACGTGAAATTATTAAAGAATGGAAAGAAAAAGGTTATATAAAACAATCAAGAGAAGAAGAAATAAGGGAAAATATAAAAAATATAGAATGTTCTAAACCATATCAAAATTATTCAGGACATATTTTAAATTATATAACTCAATTAAAAGAATTAATAGAAATGTTAGATAATAAGGATAAGATATATGAAAAATAATATAGAAAAAGAGTTAGAAAATACAGTAGAATTTAATAATACTAAATTTAAAGAAAGGACTTACTATTTAGATAAAAAAGATTTAGAATTAACTTTAAAACAAAGAAAATTTGCATTTTATTATATAATGACTAATGAAAATCATACAAAAGCAGCTAAAATGGCGGGATATTCTGAAAAAGGAATAGATGTAAGGTGCAGTTTATTATTATCGAGTATTAAAATTAGAGAAGCAATTAAAATTGTGATAGAAAATGAGTTAGGAAAAGAAAAAGAAAAATTAGAATATAACATATTTAAAAAGTTAAAAGCAATACTTGAATCTGATATTTTAGATTATGTAGATGAGCAGGGAAATTTAAAAAAGAGATTATCAGATATACCAAAATATTTGAGACAATGTATAAAAAAGATAGAACCTAAATATTATGGAAAAGATGCAGGGGTTAGAGTATTAACAGTAGAGTTAATGGGTAAGGAATTTGCTATGCAAACATTAATGAAGTATATAAATATGGTTAAAGAAGATAAGAATAATGAGAATACTTTAACTGATGAAACATTAAAATCTTTATTAAATAAACTTCGCGGAGAATAGTTTGGAATATAAAATTTGTACTAAATGTAAAAAAAGATAAATTAGATATGAAAGTAGTAAAATTATATCAAATTGAAGATTTATTACTAGAAAGCATAAATGACAAATGAAGAAATATTAAAAGATATAATAGACAATCCTCATAAGTTGGGAAGATTAATAAATAAAAATAAATTAACTAAAATTCATAGTTATTGGATAAAATATTTATGGTATCCGGTAGAATACTTTACTAAAAATGATAATGAAAATCTAAAAGATATGCTAAACTTTTTTAATAGTTTAGGTAAATGTTATGAAATAAAAAATGATAGGAATAAACTAGAAAGACATTATTTAACAGAAGAAATATTATTAGAATTATTAAAAAATCCAAAAAGATCATTACAAGCTCATCGTGGAAGTTATAAAGATATAGATATTAATGAGCCTGTATTAACGACCACTGGATTTAAAAAACATGGTGATTTAAAAGTTGGAGATAAAGTTTTTTCTCCTACTGGTAAGCCTATAGAAATAGTTGGTGTTTCTGAAATATTTTATAATAATTGTTATAATATTGTTTTTAGTGATAGTCATAGTATTATATGTGGTGAAGGGCATTTATGGGAAGTTGGTGTATTAAAATGGACATCAAGAAAGGAAAATGGAAAAGAAATAAGAACTAGAAAAAGAAAATATATAATTACATCTACTAAAGAACTTAGTGGACATATTCATAAGCCAGATAATAGATTATCTGTTAAATTAAATAAAGCTGTAGAATTTTCTAATAAAGATTTACCTATAAATCCTTATTTATTAGGTGTATGGTTAGGTGACGGGCATTCCGAAGGAGGGAGGCTTACTGGACATAGGGAAGATTACCAAATTATACAAGATATAGAAAAAGATGGAAATGTGGTTAGTTCTATGTTTTATGATAAAAGAAATAAAAATGTTGCTACATATAGAATAAAAAATTTAACAACAGAATTACATAAATTGAATTTACTTAAAAATAAACATATTCCTGAATTATATCATATATCAAGTATCGATCAACGTTCTTTATTATTACAAGGATTAATGGATACAGATGGGTCTTGTAATAAAGGTGGAAATGCTATATTTAATACAAAATATGAAAAATTAGCAAAAGATGTTTTACGTTTATCTTATAGTTTGGGATTAGCCCCTAGATTTAATAAATACACATATTTTTATAAATCGTTGGGAAGAGATTATACATATTATAATGTAGCATTTAGGGCTTATAAAAAAGATAAACCTTTTAGATTAAAAAGAAAATTAGATAAATGTTTAGATGGTTCTCGAACATTTAAAGATAAATATATTATATCTGTAGATAAAACCCTCACTATACCAACAAATTGTATAAAAGTAAATAGTGAAGATGGCCTTTATTTAGTTGGGAATGAATTGACAGTAACACACAATACAACCGCTTTATCTCCGATAGGGTCAATAGAGAGATTATTATTTGAACCTAATATTAGAATTTGTTTAGTACAAAAAAACTTTACAAAGGCTAGCTTACTATTACAAACTATTAGACAGGCAATGTTAGTACCGGAAGTACAAGAATTATTTAAAATAGCACATGGATTTTATCCTAAACCGGTTACAAAAAGAGATAATATATTAACATTTAATTTTAAAAAAACTTATACCCCAGAAGGCAATATAAATGCTTATGGGGTTATACAAGATATGACAGGTAAGCACTTTGATTTTATACAAGCTGATGATTTTGTAACTTTGGATGATAAGGTATCAAAAGCAGAGAGAGAAAAAACTAAATTAAGATTAGAAGATATAATGAATAATATTTTAGATCCAGGGAAACAAATTGGATTATCTGGAACGCCTTGGCATAGAGAAGATGCATGGATAATATGTCCATCTACTTTAAAATTTGATATTAATATGTTAGATATATTAACAGAAAAAGAAAAAGAAGAAAAAAAAAGAGAATTAACGCCAGTAAGTTATGCAGCTAATCATGAATTAAGACATATAGCATCAGATAGTCAAATGTTTCAAGAGGCAAGTTGGGCAAAATGGGATGTGTTTATTAAGGTTGGAGTATATGGACATTTAGATGCAAAGTATTCAGGTAATCATACAAATGGTTTATGTTTTATGGCTAAGAAAAAAGATGGCAGGATTCAAGCAATAGGATTTTGCTTTCACGAACATATAGACGATAAATTAGATTTTGTATATGAGAAATGGAAAAAATATTTTTGTGGTACTCTATATTTAGAAGATAATGCCGATAAAGGTTATTTAGCAAAAGAGTTAGCGAAAAAAGGTGTAAAAGTAGAGACATATCATGAAAGTATGAATAAAGGTATTAAAATAGAAACTTATGGATATAAACATTGGAAAAATATAGACTGGGATATAGATACCGATCCTGAATATATTAGTCAAATTTTAGATTATCAGGAAGGACAAGAGCCAGATGATTGTGCAGATAATTTTTCCAGTTTATGTAGACAGAAATTTGATAAACCTCATGTAGATATGAGTAGATGGGCGTGGTAAAAAATATTATATTTTTTATATAAAAAAGTATTATAATATAGTAAGGAGTTAAAAAAATGAAAGGTAAATATATAATTGTTAAATTTGAATATGGGGAACAACCTATATTATTTCCCAATGCTATAAAACATAATTCTTTTAAAAAGATGGGTGAAATAATAGCTGCTGGATTTTGGTCAAAAAATAATAATAAATTTAAATGCTGTGGATATTCTGAATCTTTACAAATTAATAGTCGCGATCAAATTGATGCAGATTTAATGGAAGTATTTTTTTCATTAGATATTTGATAAATATTAATAATATTTTTTTAATTATAGAAAGGAGAAAAAAGATGAATCCAGTAAACATTGATAAAGGAAGGTTCAGAAAGTTTGGAAGATATTATAAAGATGCAGGTTGGCATGTAGGGCATGATTTTGATTGTCCTATAGGAACAGAAGTATTTGCAGTTGATGATGGAATAATAATATTTTCAGGGCAAGTAAATGGTTTTGGTTCTATGAATCCGCATAGTCCTGGAGGCGTAATAATAATACAACATGAAAATTATTGTACTTTATATGGACATATAAAGAGAGATTTAAAAAAAGATAGTAAAGTTAAAAAAGGTGATAAAATAGGGGAGGTTGCAGAGTTTAGAAATCAGAATTTTTTATTGCCTCATTTACATTTTGGAAAATATGAAGGTGAAGGATTACCAAAAACAAAATGGGGTTATGTTAAAAAAGAAGATGATGTAAAGAAATGGCTTGATCCTTTAAAATAAAAATAATTTTACTTTATTTTTTTATAAAAATTTATTATAATAATGAATATTATCGTATATCCTATATGGATATATCCCCGAATATTTCGGTATTCGGGATTTTATTTAGATAATTTATTTTGGAGTACAAATGCCGATATATAAAAAGTTTGATTCTAACATTCCTCAGGATATGAAAAAATATAACCAATTAAAAAATGATGCAACAAAAGTTATAAAAGCAATAGAAAAAAAAGATATTATAAATTTAACTCCTTTTAGAGAAAATCCAAAACCAGAAAATAAAAGCAATCGAGCAGATAACTGGTCTAATATAATGACTGGACTAGGCCAAAGATTTGATAAATCCAGATATACCACTTTTTCAGGTTATGAAATACTAGACGATCAAATGCTATCAGAATTATGGGTTTCTGGAGGTTTTGCTCATAAAATTACAGCAGTACGTTGTGATGATATGACAAGGCAATGGATTAGAATAGAAAATGATCCTGATAATGATATTATAAATTATATGAAAAATATTGATACAAAATATCATATTAATTTAGGTTTAAAATGGAGGAGTCATTTTGGCGGTGGTATAAATGTATTAGGAATAAATGATGGTGGAAAATTAGAAGAAGAAGTAAATATAAATAAAATAAAAAGTATAGACTGGCTAGAAACTTATGATAGAACAGATTGTTCAATTACAGAATTTCATTATAATAAAGATAAAGGCTCTGCTAATTTTGGGGAGCTAGAATATATAACAATCCAACCACCTTATGGAACCCCTTTTAATGCTCATGTTTCAAGATGTTTAATTTGGAAAGGAATACCAGTACCAAAAAGAATAGAATCAGGCAATTTCTATTTTTGGGGGATGTCTGAATTACAACATGGTTGGAATGAATTAAAAAATTTATGTGCTAGTTTTAATCATATAGTAAAAATACTTTATGAGTTTATTATTGGAAAATATAAAATAGATGGTTTACAAACTTTAATTTCAGAAGGGAAAAAACAACAAGTAGACGAAATATTAGGTATTATAGAATTAGCAAAAAGCACAATTCAAGGCGTTCTATTAGATTCTCAGGATGATTATCAAAGGGATTCTGCTAATGTATCAGGATTATCTGATTTATTAGATAGGTATATGATGATGGTAGCCGGCGTTTATGATTATGCTGTAACTAAGTTATTTGGAAGATCAGCAGCAGGAGAAAATGCTACAGGTGAAGGTGATTTAAAAAATTACTATGATAGTGTAAAAAGTTATCAAGAAAATTTGATGTCTAAAAATTTAATGAAATTAATAAATTATGTTAATATAGCATTAAAAAATAAAATACAAGAACCTAATATAATTTATAATTCGTTATTTCAATTAACTCAAAAAGAAGAATTGGAATGTAAAAAATTACAGGCAGAACAAGATCAAATATATATTAATACTGGTGTATTAACTCCTGATGAAGTTGCAGAAGCTCGTTTCGGTGGAGATTCTTATTCTTATGATACTACTATTGATTTATTAAATAGGGAATCAGAAATGCAAATGGAAAATGAAGAATTAAAAAGACAAATGGAAGAGTTAAAAATGCAATAATTAAATAATAATCAAAATAATAATTTAGAAGAAATAGAAAAATGAATTGTGTAATTTGCAATATAAGAATAGCACAAAAAAATAAAATGATATGTGAACAATGTGAAGATGAAATCTATAAGCTATACGATAAGCAGGATGATAAAAATGCGATCGAAAATAGAGAAATTAAGGGAAGATTATAATTGTAATTTAAATAATATTGATAAATATGATAATTTATGTGGAGATAGACAATCCCAAAATTATATAAAATATTTAGAAAATAAAATTATAAAAAACGATGAAATAAATTTTAAAAGATTTATGCGTTTACAAATTGATGAAATTGAAAAATATAAATGGTGTAAAAGTGAAGAAGCTGGATATGATTTAGGAAATGCTTGCTGTCAAGAATGGGTTGAAAAATTTGCAAAAAGTTTTGCTAAAAAATATTGGAATGAATAAAAAGGAAATCTAATTGAGTTTAGAAACAAAAGAGATTTTTAAACAGCAAATTTTAAATGAAAAATTAAAATCAAAAAGAAAATTAAAAGTTAAAAAATTATCTAATTGGATAATTCCTACTGCTTATTATAGACAATATCGAAAAATAATATTAATTATTCTTAATAAATATATAGCAATTACAGAAAGTATATTTCCATTGTTAGAAAATTGGAATAAAGAAGTTAAAAGTATAAAGAATGATGTTTATATGATGCCTATGTCAAGTTTGGATAGAATCTGGAATACAAAAGAAGAGGATGAGGCTTGGAAATATTTACAAAATGATGCTTGGGAAGAAGAATTAGAAAATATAAATGTAAATGAATATGAAAAAGTATTTGAAGAAGAAAAAGATAGTTTAAAAAGAACTTTATTGAGTATGGGAGTTTTAATTTCTCTATTTAATAGAAATCAATGGACAAAAATAGTAAATCAGCAATTTAATTTTGAACCTTTTATTTATGAAAAATGGGAAAATTCTATTTTAAATTTTTGGGTAAATAGAAATGTTAATCTAATAAAAGGATTAACAGATGAATATAGAAAAAAAATAGTTGATACTATATTATCAGAAAATGCAAAAGGTTTATCAGTATCAGAATTACAGACTAAATTAAAAAGTATAAATAAAACATTTTCAGATTATAGAACAAATCTAATTGCAAAAGATCAGATAAATAAAATAAATAATCAATTAGCAGAACAAAGAATGAGAGATGCCGGCATAGAAACTTATATATGGATTACAAGTAAAGATGAAAGAGTACGGCCTTCTCATGCAGTTATGGAAAATAAATTATGTAGATTAGATGATCCTTCTTTATATTCAGATGATAATGGTAGAACTTGGAAAAGTAGAAGTTCGATAGGTGGAGTTCAATTACCTCCTGGGGAAGATATTAATTGTAGGTGTACTTCTTATGCTAATTTTGAATCGTTAGTAAATGAAATAAATAAAACTTCTGAAAATATTTTAGGATAAAAAAGTATTATAATAAAGTAAGGAGTTAAAAAAATGAAAATGAAAATTGATAAAGATATTTTTATAGCTTATGAGAAAATAAAAAAAATTTATAAAATATGTAGAAAAGATTGCATTGTTGGAATACAAAGAAAAGAATTAGAAAAATTATTTATTAAAGATTTATTTTTATTATATATTTTAAGTTTATTTTATTATGATAAAACTTTAATTTGTTTTTCTGAATTTATACATATTTTTAAAGTTATTTTTCGGATGCGTTATCCTGAATTAGAATGGTATGGAGCAATTTTTGATTGGAAAAAAAGAATAATAAATTTTAGAAGTGAAATAAATTTAAAATTAATATAAGGAATATAATATGAAATTTAATTGTTCTAAATGCAAAATAGAAATTATTTTAGAAGAGCAAAAAGTAGAATATAAAAAAAGAAAAAGATTTATTAGATGTCCTAAATGTAATATGAAATATGAAGTATTTAAAATGGCTTCTGGATATAAAAGAATGGAAGATGGAAGTTTAAGGGGGATTAAGCAATGAAATTAACAATTAATCAATTACCTGAAATCAAAAGGTTACCTAATAATCAAGAAATAATTTTACCTATATTTGCAAAAAAAGAAAACACAATAGTAGAACCTATTTATAAAATTAAAATTTCTGAAATAATAAATTATATAAAAATTGAATGTGAAAAGAATGATTTACAGGTAATTGAAGTAAATAATGGTATAGAAATAAGGAAAATAATAAAATGAAATATTTTATAGCTTATAAATACCACAGAATAGAAGAAACATTTAATGAGAAAAATGAAAAGGTTGTAAAGCAATGGGATAGTTATAGTTCAGATGCTTTAAATTTAGATTTTGAAATTAAAAGTTTAGAAGATGTTCAAAGAGCAGAAAAATATTTGTATGATTTATTAAATAAAGAAGTAATAGAAACTCAAAAAGTTACTGCTTTATTATTACTTAGTTTTCAAAAATTGGAAAGTTAAATGATAAAAAAATATAAACATAAAAAATGTGATTTAATAGTATCAGCAGAAAAGTTTAAAAAAGGAATGGAAGATAGGATAGAAGTTAGAAAATTTTTAGGTTTTAAACTTAAAAAATATATAGTATTAATTACTTACCCTATTTTAGATTGGATTCAAGTAAATAAGAATGATATGATAGTTACAAAAGAAAATGAAAAAAGAGTTTTTAAAATGGTTTATCCTAAAAAAGATTTTAAAAATTTATTTAAGAAAATAAAGGAGTAATAGATGAAAATAACAGATAAAGCATTAAGCATATTATCAGACGTTCACATTGAATTAACTGAAGCTATAGTAAAGTTTGATACTTTTAATAGTTTTCATGAAGGTTATGCAATATTAAAAGAAGAAGTTGATGAATTATGGGAGGAAATAAAAAATAAAAAACAAAGTAAAAATAAAATTCGGATAGAAGCAATTCAAGTTGCTGCTATGGCAATAAGATTAATTTATGATTTAATTAAGGAGTAAAAAATGAAAAATTTAATTAAAATAATAAAAAAATTTTTTAAAATGATATGGATAGAAATAAAAAAAATAAAAGAAATAATTGATATATTAACAAATTTTGATAATTGGAGGTATTAATTGCAAAAAAAAGAAATATCAAAAATATTAAATACAAAAAATAAAGTTATATCTAAAAGAAATTATAAAAAAAGAAAATTTAAATTAAAATTAAATTATTTAATACCTTTTGGTATTAGTGCTTTTATTATTTTATGCATTTTAATATTTGTTTTAATATTTATTAAAATAAATTTAAATAATTATAATAATTTAGAAAAGCAAATACAAATATTAAAAAAATCTAACTTATTGCAAGTAGAAATTAGAGATTTTATATCTAATAATATAAAAATGTTAAAAAATTCTAAAATGACAGACGAAAGAAAAATACAATTTTTAGGTTTAATATTTTCAAAAAGTTTAGAGTATAGAGATAAATTTTATTTAAAACCGGATTTTACTTTATATCATATAAAACAAGAAAGTAATTTTGATGAAGAAGCATTAGGAAAAGTAGGAGAAAAAGGATTATATCAATTTCATCCGTTAAAAGTAAAAGAAGCATGTAGGTTATATAAATTAACAGAAGATCAATTTACTAAAAGTTTAGAATTTCAAACTGATTATTATTTTTATTTAATGACTACTTATTTAGAATTTTACAAAGGTGATATGGATAAAGCATTACTTTGTTATAATTGTGGGGAATCTATTATAGAAGCTTTTAATAATAATATAGAGTATCTAAAAAAAGTGGTTTATTTAGATAATAATAGAAAAATTTATTCAGATATTATAATAAATAACTATAAGGAGAGTATTAAATGATTGATAAAAATACAGAAGAAGAAATACTAAAAGAAATTAGAAAAGTTAGTTTTGGAGAAATTACTATTAAGATTAATAGAAAAAAATCTTATGTAGATATTAAAACAGAAAAAAATAAAAGAATTATAACAGAAAGGCCTTTTATAAAATTTGAACATGATAAATTAAATATAAATCATGAAGGATAAAATATGAATAATAAAAGGAAATGCAGCATGAAAAATACAGCAGGGGATGATGATTATGTATTATTTCAATGTTCAAATTGTGATTGTTTACAATTAGTACGTATAATTGAATATATAAATAATTTTAGATGTCCAAAATGTGGTATTTTTTTAATAGATTTTATATAAGGAAAAATTTATGAAATTAATTTATATTGCCGGTAAATATACTGGCAAAACTTTTAGTGAAATTGATGATAATATTAAAAAAGCAGAAGCAGTTGCAATTGAATTAGTAGCAAAGAGAGGCAAACAAGGATTTTATCCAGTAACGCCACATTTAAACACAGCTCATTTTGAAATTTATGAGGCTTGTTTAGATGGAATTAATTATAATTATTGGTTAGAAGGTACTGCAGAAATGTTAAAAAGATGTGATGGTATTTTAATGATGGAGAATTGGAGAGATTCACGTGGTGCAATAAAAGAAAAAAATTTAGCATGGGAATTAGATATACCAGTTTATTTAAATATAGAGGAAATAAAGGAGTAAAATATGGCATGGGAGAATGCTTGGAGTTGGGATTTTATTCAAAAAATGAAAAACAGGATAATGACTTCTAATAGTAAATATGGGGATTTAAAAAAGACTAAAAGCAATGTATTAACTAATAGTCGTGATGAATTAAAAAATGCAGAATATAGAATTAGTTTATATAAAAAAACAGGTAACGCAGAATATTTAGTTGATGCAGCAAATTTTTTAATGTTTGAATTTAAAGAAATGATAGGGGATTTTATTGCTACTGATAATGATAAGAATTCTAAATTGGTATAAGGAATAAAAAATGAAGAAAAAAAATACTCTGGGAAAATGGTTAGGATTAATTATATTATTTTATTTATTAATTTCTCTTTCTATTGATAGATTTATAATTATTTTTAAACCTGAAATAAACATTGAATTTTTGTATAAATTAGATTTGATTATATTTGGAGTGTTTAGTATTGTATGGGGTGCTGTATTTGGATCAGGAGCAATAAAAAAATATAAAGGAGGAATAAATGATACAAAAGATTAAGAATATAAGCATAATAGCGTTAATTATTTTAATATTATGTTCAATAGCTTTTATTTTTTGTTATAGAATATATAAAAATAAAAAAATACAAGAATTAAATAGTAAACAAAAAATATTAAATGATAAACAAATAGAATTAAATAAAGAATTAGAAGAATTAAAAAAAATAAAATCAAAAACAGTAAAAGAATTTATATATTTAAAAGATAATAAAAAAATAAAAGAATATGAAAAAGTATTAAAACAAAAAGATGATGTAATTAAATTAGCAGAAAAATATAAAGATCAATCTGAAAAATATAAAAAGCAGTATGAAGAAGCAATTAAATTAGCAAGCAATGAAATTAAATGGGGAATAGATTTATTAGCATTCGGAGGAATAAATTCTGAATTTTGTCCAGAAATATATGCAGGTGCTACTATAAATAAATATTTTAATTTAAAATTATTAACTTTAGGATTAGGTATTGGTGGATATACTAAAATAATGACTATTAGAAATAATAACTCAATTATGTTTGATGGTGGGGGTATTATTTTACAAATAAAGTTTTTATTTTAAAAATAATAAGGAGGTAAAAATGAATAGATTATTAGAAGAAATTGTTGCTTATGAAATGGGAATAGATATAGAAATATTAAGAGAAATGAAAAGAACAAATATAGAAAATTATATAAATTTATTAAAAGAAAATTAATATTTTACTTTATTTATTTTAAAATATATATTATAATAAATAATAAGCTCCTTTTAATATATATTTTTTAAAAATTATTAACAACAAATAAGATTGTTAATAATGATGTCAGGTGTTTCATAATTAATTGAGCCGACATTGAATCTACATAAAAAATTGTAGGTTTGATGCCGGCTTTTTTATTTATTTAAGGAAGTAGAAAATTGGAAATTATAAAAAATATTTTATATAAAATTATACCAGTTAAAACATGGATAGGATTTTTAAATTTCTTTTTAATACAATGGTTTTTTATTCGTTTTTTAAGAAATGAAAAATATCAAATAATAGGAATTTTATATTTTGTTTTACCATTGACTGGTTGGTGGTTTTCTTATTATCCTCAAAAATTTAAAACTTATACATGGAGTAAATAATTATGCCTATTAAAAAATGTACAGAAAATGGTCAAGAGGGATGGTCTTGGGGAAATGGTAAATGCTTTATTGGTAAGAATGCAAAAAAAGAAGCAATTAAACAAGCAATAGCAATTGGTAAAGGTAAATTCCCAGAAGATATAGATGATAGTATAAAAGATATAGTAGAAGAATTAGAAAAAGAACATGAAGATGTTTGTAAAAATAAAAAAGATGAATCTGATATAATTTATGATTCAGAAAAAAAAGTAATAGGGTTTATCCCTCCTCCTTATCCTGCCAATATGCCAAAAGAAGCAGTCACAATATTAATACATACATACGCAAATATTAGAAAACAATGGGTAAAAGAACATCCTAATGATCCGGAAAATAAAGAAAATAAAATTAAAGCTGCTTCCATTGCTTGGAATGCAGTAAAAGAAGCAGGATATAAAAAAAATAAAGAAGGTAAATGGAGTAAAGATTTTATAAAAATTGATTCTAATTGGGAACATGAAGCTATTATAAAAAATAAAGTTGATAAAATAGATTCTGTTAATAGATTTGATGTATTTGAATTAACAGAAGACAATATGGTAGAGCCTTTTAGAAAAACTCCAGAAGGATATCTTAAAGGTAGAGCAATAGTAACTAATACAGGTATTTTTAATTACATCCAATCAGATGGTTCTATATTAAGAGAATTAAGAACTCCAGAAGATATAGGGAATCAAGAAACTTTAGATAGTCTTATAATGCAAGTAATGACAGATAATCATCCAAAAGGAGATATTGCTCCAAATGGTTCTGTAAATGCAGATAATGCTAAAGAATTACAGGTAGGTTTTACAGGGGAGAATGTAAGATTTGATGGCATGACAACTTCTATTCCAATTACTATTACAGATGGAAAGACAATAGAGAAAATTGAGAAAGAAGGCAAAATTGCATTAAGTTGCGGTTATGCTGCTGATCTTGAAATGCGATCAGGTTTTGCTTATGGTAATAATCAATATGATGCAGTTCAAAAAAATATAAAATATAATCATATAGCAATAGTTGATAGGGGTAGAGCAGGAGATTTAGCAAAACTTAAATTAAGAATGGATAGCAATGATGCTGTTTATATAAATTCCGATGTAGTCGGGGACAATAACACTCAGCCTAAAAAGGAGAATAAAACAATGGCAAAAATTAGATTGAATGATAATGTTGAATTTGAAGTAGACAAAAGAGTTGAAGACGAATTTAATATTATCAAAAAGACAAATGAAGATTTGGATAAATCATTGAAATCAAAAAATCAAGAATTATCTACACTTCAAGGCAAATATGATTCTTTGGTTGCTGATAATGCAAAACTAAAAGAAGACAAAGAAAAACTTGAAAAAGAAATTCCTATAAAAATTGACAACGCTGTAAAAGATAGAATTACTATTGTAGATACGGCAGTAAAATTCGGACTTGAAATCAAAGAAGATATGAATAATTTAGAAATTAAAAAAGAAGTTATTAAAAAAGCATACGCAGATATGAATTTAGAAGATAAAGATGAAAATTATATTAGTTCTGTATTTGATGCGGCAATAATCACTTTAAATAAAAGTGTAGTTGCAGATAATAAAGAAAAAATATTAAATATTCAACCTTCTAAAACAGATAAAGTTGATGCAGATGAATTAAGAAATAGACGTATAAAGAACGCTTGGAAACTTGATTCAGAACAAGGAAAAAAATATCGTGAAGGTATAATTGATGAAGATATGAAAAAAATTTTAGATGAGGAGGTAAAATAATATGGCAGGACAATATGATACAATTGAAGCTGCAGTAGCAGGTCTTATTGCAGAAGGTATACAGGAAGATTTGAAAATTGACGGTGATAGAGCTTGTCAAGATTCTAACGGTATAGCATTTGGGGCTCCAGTAATGGGTTATATAGGAGATGATGAAGAGTGTTATCCAATTATATTAGATACTGCAAAAATAGTATTTGATGCAGATTTTGATGGCACGGATGCATTATCAATAACAGTTAATGGGGTAGAAACAGCAACAGTTACATATGCTTCAAGTCATGCAAATACAATGAATTTGTTAATTGCAGCAATTGGAGCATTAACAGATGTAGATGTATATGAAGCAGATGCGACAGAAGATTCTGATAATAGAACGTTATATATTAGAACAAAGGCTTCTACTATTACAGTAAGTGTAACTGAAAAAGTTGCTACAATTCCAAATGCTGCTATTACTTATGAAACAGATCAAGTATTTTTGGGAATAGCTGCTTTTAGTCAGAAAAATCTAAGTACAGCAGGTTCGGCAAAATACGAACAATACGAAAATCCGAATATAGTAAGTAAGGGTGTTATTTGGGCATTAAGTACAGGTACAATTTCAGATTTACAGGCATTGTATATGTCTGTTACTTCTGGTGTTACTCTTGGAAGACAAACTGCAACAGCAGGAAAAACAGTAGCAACAAAAGCAAGAAGTAATAATATTACTGTACAAACTTCTACTACAATTACAAAGATAGAAGTTAATGGTAGATACAAACCATATTCAGAAAAGACTTGGGCATAAGGAGGAAAAATAGATGAGTGATAAAATAATTATAGATGGAATAGAAGTCGATAAAATGACTTTTGATAGAGTTAATAATTCTGGTATATTACAAGATGCTGGTGAATCCGCATTTTTTGTAAGAGAGTTGGAATATATTAAAGCTAAAAGTTATGATACAAAACAAAGAACATTAAAATATGCCACTTTGTTTCCTATAAGTTCTGAAGCTGATCCAGGTGCAGAAACAATTACTTATAGAAGATATACACAAGTGGGTACTGCAGCAATAGTTTCTGACTATGCTCAGAATTCTCCTAGAGTTGATATATACGGGGAGGAATTTTCATCAAAAGTTTATACTGTTTCTGATTCTTTTGGTTATTCAAGACAAGAAATTAGAAGATCAAGAATGTCAGGTAAAAATTTAGAAGTTAGAAAAGCAAATACAGCAAAAAGAGGATATGAAGAAAAAGTTAATAGTATAGCACTTTCAGGGGATGCAGCTCATAGCATTGATGGTTTTATTGATTATCCAGGTACTACTCAGTATGTAGTACCAAATGGAGCAGCAGGAAGTCAAACATGGGTAACAAAAACTCCAGACGAAATAATCAAAGATGTAAAAGGAATGTTATTAGCAATAACAGATACTACTAACGGTATAGAAGAGCCTGATACATTGCTATTGCCTCATTCACAATATATGGATATAGCAACAAGACGTGTAACTGATGGTGATTCTAAAACAGTATTATCTTATATTAAGGATAACTTCCCAATGATTAAAACTATTGAGTGGTTAACAGAGTTAAATACAGCAGGCGTAGGCGCAACAGCAAAAATGATAATGTATTCTAAAAATCCAGATTCATTAACATTAGAAATTCCTATGATGTATACTCAATTACCACCTCAAATAAAAGGATTGGGATTTGATATAATGACCGAAGCAAGAATTGGAGGAATTATCGTGTACTTCCCACTCTCAATTTCATATTCTTATGGAATTTAATTTAAAATAAATAATAAGCGGGTAATAATTTATTTATCCGCTATTAAATAAAAAATAGGAGAAGCGTAATGATTATTAAAAACAACGATGAAAGATTAATAGTAATAGAAGACTTTCGATTATTACCAGGGTGTAATGATGTAGATCAAAAAGAATGGGAGAATTTATTCAAATTGAGAAAAGTGAATGATAGTGAAGTAAAAGTTAAATTATATGATATTGATAAATTACCAAAAGGTATTCAAGTAATATCAATTAAAAAAGATGATAAGGAACTTTTTGAATTTGCAGAACTTCCTGAAAAAGAAAGAAGGAATATTATAGATAATACGTATAATATTAAAACTTTAGAAAAATGGATAATGGAAGAGCCGGAAAATTCTTTGAAGTATATTATGGAAAAAAGAATTGACGGAATAAAGAAAAATGAAATAACGGATGTTAAAACATACGGCAAACCTAATGGTCATGTATAAGGAAAAATAAATGAGTTTAAGTGTTGCTGAAATTTGGAAAGATGCTTTTGGATATGAGGGACTATATCAAGTATCTAATTTAGGTAGAGTTAAAAGTTTAGAGAGATATAAAAAAAATGGAAAAAATTCTTTACAATTAATTCCAGAATATTTTAAAACTACTAAACAAAATAACAAGACGGGATATGTACAAGTTGATCTATATAAAAATAACAAACGTAAAAATTGGAATTTGCATAGATTAATTTTATCGACTTTTAAAGGATATTCTAAATTAGATGTTAATCATATTAATGGTATAAAAACAGATAATAGATTAGAGAATCTTGAATATTGTACTCGAAAAGAAAATATGAAACATGCTTGGGATAATGGATTGTGTGAAAATGTAAGAAGACAATCAAAAATACAAGCACAAAAACTAAATTTCATAAGATGGGGATTTATATGTCATTAACAGTAAAACAAATTATAGATATAATAAGTCCTCAATATTCAGTAGATAGCAGATTAACAAATATGATAACAATTGCTACTCAAAGAACTTCTGAAGAAGCATTTGGAGTAAATTTTTCATATGCTGTGGCATTAAGAACTGCACACATGTTAACTTTAGCAGATATGAACTCCGGTGGTGTAACTTCTGGATTAGGTGGAGCAGTAGGAGCAATAACACAAAAAAGTGAGGGTAACACTTCTATAAGTTTTGGGAATTTATCCTCCTTAACAGGTACTACAGGGAAAAAAGCTGGAGATTTAGCATTGACAAGATACGGTTTAGAATTATTAGGATTAATAACAGGAAACATTGTTGGTTTTAGCGTGGCTAATTACAATAATGTAGAAATAAATATAAATAATGAAGAGGAGGAATAAATGGGAATTAATAAAAATAATGCTATTATTGGCACATTTGAGCTTGATGCAGATACAAATTATCAAACATGGCAAGATTTAGATTTATCAGCGTATACAAGTAATAAATTAGGAAAATGTTTATTATATTGCGAAATATTAAGTGGAGATGAAGCAGAACCATCTGAAATAGTTAATTTAAAATTTCGTCCAAAAGGCGAAAATGTAAAACCACAACAAGTTGGTTTTAGTTATGGTGAAGAAATAGGGGTTGTAGAATGTTGGACTGATGATGATGGTGTTTTACAATGGTATTCTGATTATGGTTGGCCAGCAGCCATAAAAACAGTAACAATTCAAATTAAAATTATGATTAATATAAATTAAAATAAAGGAGGAATAAAAATGCCAGATGGAATAGAAAATAAAGTAGCATATTTGAACGGTGCTAAAATTGGTAATATATACGGAGATGATTATATTGAAATAAGTAATGCTGGAGTATTAAGTTTTCATGGAACAGCTCATATTTCAGATGAATCAGGAACATCAGATGTGTTTGAATCAATTTCTGTAGGTAGTGATACTACAACTGAAAATGTAAAAGCAATAGATATTAATGAAACAGTAACAGATTTGACAAAAGGAGCAAGACAGGGAGCTATTTACATAAATAGAAATCGTCCTGCAACTTCAATAATGACAACATCAGATGGGAATCCTGATTGTGCTATAAAAGTTCAAATATATAATAGATCGGCAAGTGAAGATTATTGTAGAACAAGAGGTATTGAAGTTACTGCTGAATGTAGGGATACGGGAGCAGGAAGTTTTTATCTTGAAGGTGGAGTTTTTGCAGTAAAAAATAGAAGTGGCACGACAATGAATGATAGTGGTAGTATGACTGCATTAAGAGCAGAAACTAACCATAATGCAACCGGTACTTGTGAGGTAGTAGCATTGAATATAAATGATATTACTCAAAGTTCTACTGCAAGTGCTTTATATGGAATTAAGGTAACTACTGGAAATTATGCAATTACAAGAACAAGTGTATTACATGTAAGTTCTACTGCTGGAAGTTGGACAAACATAATTCAATTAGCAGATGACAATCATACTAATTTGATTGATGCAGATGTCGAAGGAGGTTGTGTAGGAGCAACCAGAGCAACTCCTAATCAAACAGCTACATGTGATGGTAGTTTAGTAGTAATAATTGGAGCAAAAACACTTTTAATTCCTTTATATAATGCAGTAACAATTTCATAAAATTAAAGGAGAAATAAAAAATGAAAAAAATTAACTTAGATAATTACAGAGTTAATGTAAACACAAAAGATGGTCAAGTTTCTGTTGACTATGATGTAAAAGGCTCAATTAAGAATATCTTATTTGATATAAGACAACAATTATCTGCTGTTCAATTATTTGAAGTAATGGATATTTGGAAGAAAATTAAAGATGAAAAAGAAATAGTTATTTTAGAAGAAGCAGAATATAAAATTATAAGAAAAAGTATTGATGCTTTTAAAGGTTATACAGAAAATGATTATGAGTTTGTTAAGAGAATAACAGAAGCAGAAAATTTTGAAATAAAAAAAGAAAGTTAATTTTATTTTAGGCTCTTATTAAGTTAAGAGCCTTTTATTAAGTTAATTAAAAAGGAGAATATAAAATGGCAGTAGAATATATGACAGCGGTTGATCCTTATAATACTCAAAAAGATATAATAGGGTATGAATATGATTCTGGAGATGTAGCAGCCGCAGGTAATGGAAATTGGATAATAATTCCCGATAACATTAGATCAGTAAATGCTGTATTAGAAATAACAGCAGGAGAAGGTAAACTACAAACTACTAAAAATAAAATAGCTGATGTAATTGCAGGTACTGATATTGTAGCGATTGATTGGAAATTAGGTTCTGTTATAGCAACAGCAGAAGATGAACATACAGGAAGAGTAACAGCAATTAGAATGGTAAATATAAGTGGAACTACAAGAATGTTATTAAATGCATAAGGAATAAAATATGAGTTGGCAAGAAGAAATAAAATCGCCTAGTAAAATTGCTCCAACATTAGATAATGCGAAAAGAATTACTGCAGCGGATGGTTTATGGGTATTAGGAAATGCAGTAAAAATAATGGATGCGAATACTTCTGATAAAGATTTTATAATTAATTCTATATCAATAGAATATTGCGATATTTTTGATGGATTTATTGGAGATTTTTAATGATATTACCTGAAGATTTTTATGGTTTAGCGTTTGAAATAGTATTATATGGCGATGCAGGATGTACAATAGAATTAGGAAGAACAAGAGCTTCATTAAATATTAATCCTATGGTTGGAGGTTTTGTTGGTGGAATTACTGTGCCAATAGATACATTGGAAATTCCAAAAGAATATCCCGTATATGCAAAAATAGCATGTAGTGATGGTTATTATAGTTTGGATATTGCATTAAAATATAAGGCGGTATAAATGCGAAATTTTAGAATTACAAATAATAAATGGTATGGATTAGCAGCAACTCCAGATGCAGAAATTCATAGAGCAGATCGAATGGCAGATGAAATTGCTCCTTTTGCATTAGTAACAGGAAGTAAAGAATTTGGTAATTGGGTTCAAATAATAGGAAGTACAGATACTCCTTTAATTGCGGATAAAACATTATTTGATTTAAATCAGTTTTTGATAACAGTAGTAGATAGTACAAGTCCTTATGTTATACAAATAGTTACAGGAGAATCGGCTGGAATAGAAGCAAAACTTCAAGCAGAAACTTTTGATGAATTTGTTTTTATTTCAACTTCTGTTGGAAATGATGGCGGGGTAGTAGAATTAAAAAGACCTAAAATTGTATCAGGCACAAAAGTATGGGCAAGAGCTTGTTGTATAGATCAAAGTGCGAAAAATATAAGTTTTTATTTTGGAATTCAAGAGTCAAATATATAGGAGTAATATATGGCATGGCAAAAAAATAAATTAGTGATAAATTCAAATTTTACATATCTTGATGCAGGCGGTGAACAAACTATATTTGAAATAACAAATTCTAATAAAACATATATTAGTCAAATAATGTTAGATGTAAATAATATTACAAAAGACGGAGAAATAAAATTGTATTCTAAAATTGATGGCATTAACTATAGAGAAATTGCAATTTACGGGTTTACATTTTTGACTGATAGTAAAGGACTTTTAATTAGTTTAAAAATTCCAATTAATAATGATTTTAAAATAACTTATGTAGAAGATAGTGATGAAGGTGATGATAGAATAATTTTTTATAATTATGTACTGGAGGACTAAATGATTTTAATCGGTGAAATTGATAGAATATATACAAAATTAATAAATAAAAATTCCTTATTTGGTATGACTCAAAGAGTTTCAGGTTTAAATTCTGAAAGTGATATACATATTATGGCAGATACAGAAACTATTAATTTAAATTTATTTAGTTTTGAGGGAACAATTGAAATATTAAATTTTTGGGCAGAAGTTACAGCAGTTATAGCATGTACGAATATGACAAATGTATATATTGATATCTGGGATGGTACTAATTCAAAAGTATTATCTAAAACAGGTGCTGATTTTTCAGGATTAACAGTAGGTAGTTTTTTTATAAAATCTGAAACAATAGATAATAAATTATTATTACATATTGCCTCAGAAAATAGAGTAACAGAGCCGACAGCAAAAAAGAGTGCACAAACTGTTCTGATTACAGCAAAAAACGGCGTTACTAATTATTTACGATTAAACTTTACGACAAATACTACTTTGGATTTGACATTAAAATTATTTTTAGAATATAAATTATTAAACGGCAGTAATTTGGAATTAGTATGAGCTTAACACAAAAAGATATTGATAGAGGTTGGAAAAAAATAGTAGAAAATCATAAAAATATAAAAAAATTAAATATAAAAGTAGGTTTATTTGGTGAAGGAGATAGTCCAGAAAATAATGTTGCTTATAGGGGATTAATACATCAAGAACCTTCATCTAGTTCAAAAATGCCCCGAAGACCTTTTATGAGTAATGCATTTGATAAGAATGAATCTAATATAAAAGGTTTTATTGATAATGAATATAGAAAAGTAATTGATAATAAGCAAAATTTAAAAAAAATGATTGATAGGATTGGAGCAAAACACGAAGGTGATATGAAAAAATCTTTTACACAGTTTGATTATATTGCAAATAAACCAGCAACAATACAAAAGAAGGGAAGTTCAAGACCTTTAATTGCAAGTGCAGTAATGAGAAATAGTATTAAATATAAGGTGGTAAGTAAATAATGGTATTGTTTGGAAGTAGTCATACTATAAAAAGACGAGTAGCAGAAGGTTATTATGATAATTCTGGAAATTATGTTACTGGAAGTTTAGCTGATGATTTTATAGTAACAGCAGATTGTCAAGCATTAACCGCAAAAGAATTAGAAAGTTTAAATATAGGAAGAGATAATTTAGGAAAAATAAAAGTATTTTGTGATACAGAATTAATAATAGCAATTTCAGGAACGGATGGAACTGAATTACAAAACGGTGATAGAATAGTTTATTTAACAGAGGAATATGAAATTATACAAAGATTAAAATTTGGTAATTTGATACCACATTTCGAGTACATTGCTGAATTTAGAGAGGTTTAATTATATGAAAGAAATTTTTAAAGATATATCAGAATATGATGGTTTTATTTGGAGTAAAGTATGACAACTACACAAATTTATACAATATTATTAACATGGATTCGTAATGTATTAGAGCCTTCTTTGGGAATAGATGATACTCCCACTATTCCAATTATAAGAGGAGAACAATCAGCCCCAAAACCTAAAAAAGAATATATAGTTATTCATCAACCAATGACAGTACAAGAATATGCAAGCGGTAATGAAAGTAAAGCAAGAAAAGTAATAGATGATGAAGGTACAGAAGATGAAGTAATTCATGGTTATATAGATTTTGCAAAACATTACCAAGCTACTATTAGTTTGGAAGAAGTAGGTTTTACAGATAATGGGGATAATTTAAGAACTTTAAAAAATAGTTTAAGGATGCAAGATATAAAAGATTATTTTAGAAGTTCAAAAGTTAGTATATTAAGAACGGAAACTATAACTCCAATTCCACAAATAATAGAAAATATATGGGAATTAAGAAGTACAATGGATTTAATAATACTATTTCCAGATGAAGGTACTTATGATCCAGGATTTATTGAAACTGTGGAATTTGAAGGAGTTTATGATAATTAAAAATAATAGGAGGAATAAATTATGTCAGCATTATCAGATATTATACAATTAACAATTAGCAGAGAAACACAATCTATTGCAAGAGCAAGTTTTGGAACTCCTGCAATAATTTCAGAATTTGCAACTGATAAAACTTCGCCTGTTTTTGATAGGTATGTAGAATATGCAAGTTTAGCGGAAATGTTAGCAGAAGGCTGGGCGAGTATAGATAAGGAATATTTAAGAGCAGGTAAAATTTTCAGTCAAAATCCAAAACCAGATAAAGTTGTAATAGGTAGAAAAAAACCAGAAACAGAAACTTCAGAAACTTGGACAGAAGCATTAACAGCAATTCAAGTAGCAACTCAGGATTGGTATGCATTTACTATTAATCCAACAGGAAAAGCAACAATAACTTTAAATGAAGCATTTGTAGGAAGTAATAGTATAGTAGTAACAGTGAATGAAGTGGCTTGTGATGCAGTAGTATTTTCCGGAGATCAAGAGACTACAATGGGATTATTAAAAACAGAAATAGAAGGACAAGTGGGATTAACGGATACAATAGTAACAATTGGCGCAACCCCATTCTTAACAATGACAATTGAATTAGAATCAGGAGATGTAACTTCTGTAAGCGTTGTAACAACTGGAGGTATTAGTCAACCTATTGCAACTATAAGTTATACAGAACAAGATGATATTTTAGAGGTAGCTGCATGGGCAGAAACACAAAAGAAGATATTTTTTCATACTGATAATGATGCAGTTATACCAACTTCTGGGACTTCTGATTTAGCTTATCAACTAAAAGCATTAAATTATGATAGAACAGCAATTGCTTATCATTCTGGATTAGTAAGTGCAGATCAATTTTTAATGGAAGCATGGATGGGAAAAATGTTACCAAAAGACCCAGGTTCAGCAACTTGGATGTTTAAAAATCTTTCAGGAATTACCGCAGTTGGAATGACTTCTGCGCAAAGAACATACACTTTAAATAAAAATTGTAATATTTATACAACAACAGCAGGAGTAAATATAACTGGAAGAGGTCAAGTCGTTTCAGGGGAATATATTGATATTATAAGAGGTATAGATTGGTTAGAAGCAACTATACAAGAAACCATATATTCAGAACTAATAAATACAGATAAAATTCCTTATACGAATGAAGGTATAGGAATAGTAGAAGGTTTATTAAAAAAAGCATTAGATGAAGCAGTAAGAGCAGGGGTATTAGCAAGCTATGAAGTAACTGTCCCGTTAATAGCAGATATTTCAGATCAGGATAAAATTGATAGGATTTTACCTGATATAGAATTTACTGGAATTCTTGCAGGTGCAATTCATAAAATAGAAATAGCTGGAACAGTAACAGTATAAATAAAAGGAGGAAATAATTATGGCTAGTGATGGAATATTAAAAACCTATGATGCAAAAGGGTGTGTTATCACATTAGACGGTATTATAGTAATGGATTTTGCAGATGGTGAATTTATTCAAGTTTCTGGAATGTCAGATAATTTTGAATTTGTACAAGGTGCAGACGGTTCGGAAAATAGAAATAATAAAAATATAACAGGTTGCGATGTTAATATTATAATAAGTCAAACTTCATCTACAAATAATTTATTTTCGGTAAAACATGCAATAGATAAATTAACAAATGCCGGAAAAGGGGCATTTTTGTTTAAAGATATTAATGGAACTTCCAGAGTAGGGAGTGGGCAAGCATACATTGTAGGTTATGCAGATATGAATGATGGAAATTCTTTAAGTACAAGGACTTGGAAAATAAGATGTCCACAAGCAGATGTTAATGTAGGTGGTAATTTATAATTAAAAAATAAAACCTAAAAAAGGAGGATTATAGTGGATTTAAAAACTATAACAAAAGAGATTGACGGAATGAAGTTTTTTATAAACCAATTCCCTGCACGAAAAGCATTAAGATTAGAAAAAAGAACAATAACATATCTTGCTCCAATGTTATCTATTTTGGAAGGAATGAAAAGTCTGGATACTGAAATAGATTTTAGTAAGATTATAAATGGGGTTCAAAAAACGTTATCGAATATTGATGAGATAGCATTGGAGTCTTTTATTAATGATATGTTTGAATTAACTACAGTAGAAATTAATCTTAATGGAAAATTAACAAATTTTATATTAAACAAAAACGATGACTTTGATTTTGTTTTTAGAGGAAAAACATTAGCAGTTTACAAATTACTAATAGAAGTAATGAGGGCTAACAATTTCCTGTTTTTCGAGTTGATGGGTGGAGGCGGGTTAGAAACTGGTATCTTGTCCAAAATGATACCAAAAGTGAAGGAGTCCTAAACCGTATAGGTGAAGTAGGACAATTGAATGAGGAAATTTTAAATGAATGGGAATTCTGGAAGGCAGTTAAAAAGAATTCTAATTTCCTTATTTTTGAGAATAATTTAAGTTTTAAGGATTTGCAAATTTATAACGCAGTTATAGATATGGAAGATGATTATGAAAATGCAATTAATGAATTTCATAGACAAGAACTTGATAGGACAAAATAAATGGTTATAAGAGAATTAATAAATCTTATCGGTTTCAAAGTTAAAGATAGTGATATTAAAGATGCCGATAAAAAATTTGATAAGTTAAAACAAAATATCAAGCGTATTGGTGTAATAGCTGGGGTTGCTGCTGGAGCAATGGCAGCTCTTTCAGTAGCAACAGCTAGTCACATGGAAGAATCAATGAGTAAATTTAAAGTTGTTTTTCAAGGTGTTGTAGATGAAGCTATGAAAATGCGGGATGAATTAAATAAAATGTATGGAATGTCAAGATTAGAGGCAACAGAAGCATTAAGTGCATTTCAAGATTTTCTTGTACCAATGGGTATAGGAAGAAAAGAAGCTCTGGGATTATCAGCAGCTTTTAATAAATTAGGTGTTGATTTGGGGTCATTCAATGATGCACCTACGGCAGAAGTTTTAGAAGCGCTAAAATCAGGTATAGCAGGAATGGCTCTCCCAATGAGAAAATACGGAGTTGATATTTCTGATACAACTCTAAAAGCAATGGCTGAAGCAAGAGGAATAAAACTTGTTAATGGGGTATTAGATAGACAGAGCAGAGCAATGTTAATTTTAGAAAAAGTTCAATTAGATTCTGCTGATGCAATGGGGGATTTTATAAGAACTTCCGATGGTTATGCAAATTCTATGAAAATAATGAAAGCTAGAATTGAGGATTTTTTTACTACAGTCGGTGCTTTTTTCTTACCAATAATGACAAAATTAGTGAATAAAGTAAGAGAGATGATCGAACAAGGAGAAAAATGGGCAGAAGCTAATAAAGAAAAACTAATTGAAACATTTACTAAATTAGGTGAAGTTTTATTTGGTATAGTAAATATATTAGCTGTTCTTGGTAAGGCAATGTTTTGGATTATTTCTTCTCCTTTAGGAAAAGTAATTCTTGCAATTGCAGCCGCTATGGTTGTTTGGGAAGTTGCAACTTATGCAGTAATAATAGCACAGAAAGTATTAATGGCTGCTATGGTACTTGGAAAGTTTTTACAATTTATTAAAATTATTTTTATGATTGCAAAAGCAAAAGGAATATGGACTGCTGCACAATGGGCTTTAAATTTTGCTTTAACGGCAAATCCGATCGGAGTAATAATAATGGGGGTTGCTGCATTAATTGCTGTTATCATTGCAATAACTGTAATTATAGTAAAATTTAGAAAAAAGATAGTAGAATTTTTTAAACTTCTATGGCAAGGAATAATGGTATTTAAAAATGTAATTTCTATATTTATGCCTTTTTTATGGTTGCCTTTAACAATCATAAAGAACTGGAAAAAAATTATAGACTTTTTTAAAAATTTTAAAGAAAATATAAAGTCAATTTTTTCTGGTATTAGTGAATGGATTATTTATCTATTTACACATCCTATAGAAGCTATAAAACAATTATGGTTTAATTTAGTAGACTTTTTCAAAGGTCTTTTTACAGGGTTTTTGCAAGAAGCTATTGACTTATATAATAATGTAGTTGGTTTTTTTACAGGAGATAAAGGAAAAAAAACACAAAAAGATGTAGTAAAAGAAATAGTCTCAACTACAAATAATAATCAAAAAACACAAAATATAAATATGGACACTAATATAAATCTACAAGGTGGAACTCCAGGAAGTCAAAATAGTAATAGACAAATAGCAAACGCAGCCGGAACATTATTTAATCTTCAATTAAAAAAAGTTCTAATTGAAAATGGGGGCTTATAATGGGTAATAGTTTTTTATTTTATAAAAATAGAACTTATGGAATTAATAATAATGAAACTGGAGTAGGGATATTAACTTTTGATCTTGAATTAGCAGAAGGACATTCTATGCAAAATTCAGTAACTAAATATAATGTAGAAGATGGTGCTGATGTTTCAGATCATATACAAAACGAATTAGAATCAGGTACGGTTACAGGATTTATTACTAATTTTAATATTTTTGATGGCGTAATCTTTGAAAATAAAGCACAACTTGCTTATGATACTTTAAGAGATTTATGGAAAAAAAAAGAACTTGTTGATATATATACAATATTAAAAGTGTACGAAGGTGTTGCAATTACAAGCATAAATATAAATAGAGATGCGAGCTCTGGAGAAAGTTTGGTTTGTGATATTGCATTTCAAGAATTTAATAAGGTAAAATTGTCTGAAGTTAGTATTGGAGCTACTGTTAATTTACAAAATACAAAAACAACACAAAATAAACAATCTTCACCAAATAAAAATGTAGGAAAACAACAAGGGAATAATGCAAATATATCATCATTTACTTATGGAGGTCAATTTTAATGGCAATACAAATACCTTCTAATTTCAAAGATTTATCCGCAGATTTTACTATGAATATTGACCTTGAAAATGTAAACACAGAAATAAGATTAGTATATAATACACGTGCTGAAAGTTGGATGTTAAGATTAAAAACTGCAAATTATGAATTAAATGGAATAAAATTAATAAAAAATTATCCGTTATTATGGAGACATAAAGCATTATTTCCAGAAGTATTAGGAGATTTAATAATATTAAAAATTAGTGATGATATAAATATAAATGAATTAAATTATGATAATTTAGGTGTATACTATGACTTATTTTATATTACACAAGCTGAACTTTTAGAATGGTGGGTTGCGAATGGCATCAGGTAGAATAGTAAATTTAATAGTAGGTAAAAATAATGGACTCGGATTAGAAATATCAAATCTAAATGTAGAATTTGATATTGATAGAAGTTATAAAATAGAAAGTAATACTGCACATTTTAAAATTTATAATACAAGTAAAGAAACTAGGGATAAAATATTAAAAGTTGATAATAATATAATATTAAAAGCTGGTTATGAAGATGAAGAAACGGGGATAATTTTTAATGGGGTTATTTTTGATGTGCATAGTAAAAAAACTAAAACAGAATGGGTAACTGAAATAATAGCAAATGATTATGGAACAAATAAAAAAAATATATATAAATTAACTATTAATAATGCTTATAAAGAAGGCATTCCGATTAGTATGGTAATTAATGACATTATAGGAATATTAGGGATTACTGTAAATGGATTACAAAATTGTTCTGATATTTATATGAATAATGCAAAAGTTTTTAGTGGTTTAATAAAAGATGTAATGAAAAATATAAGTAATATATTAAAAGTGAATGGAGTAGGAATTTATTTTGACAGTAATGAAATGGTTATCTATAAATTAGGAGAGCAAACTTCTACTTTTGGAATAGTTAATCTAACTCCTCAAAATGGATTAATTGGAGAAGTAGAAGAAATAACAGATAATAGTAAAGAGGATACTACAAATAGTAGTAATAATGATAAAGTAAAAAAAAGATATGCTGCCGTGAGTTTAATGAATGCTAAAATTAAACCTAATACGTTAATAAAATTAAAAAGTTCAAATGTTAATGGATTATTTATAGTAGAAAAAGTTAATTTTATTGGTGATAATTTTGGCGGTTCTGATTTTGGTTGTAGAATAGAGGTAATAGAATGAATATAGACGAAAAACTTGATTTATCAGAAGTTTTAAATTTATTTTTTTCAAATAAAATGGATGGTGTTCATACTATACTTCCAGGACAATTTGTAAGTTATGATGGACATGATACTCGAAAAGCAGAAGTAAAGCCGATGATAAAATTAAGAAATGTACATAATCAAATTATAGAAATTGATCCAATTAAAAATGTACCTGTAATATTTCCTAGCACAAAAAATTTTAATTTTTTATTTCCATTAAATAAAAATGATGGATGCTTATTATTATTTGCAGAAAGTTCTATTGGTAACTTTTTATTAAATGATACTAATAATGCAAAAGATGCAGATGATTTGAATAAATTTGATTTATCTGATTGTATTTGTATTCCTGGACTTTGGAGTTTTAAAAATTTGCCCGATGCACCAGATAATGATGACGATTTTTGGTTAATTTTTCAAGATTCAAAAATTAATATAGTAAAAGATACAAATGAAATATATATAGAAGATAAATCAGGAAATAAAATAAGTTTAGATGGTACAAACGGAATTACTATTGAAGATGCTAATGGAAATATAGTAGAAATGACAGCTACTGGAATAAATATAACAGATGCTAATAATAATGAAATAGATATGTCTACTACCGTAGTGACAATTAATAGTAATTTGGAGGTTAGTCAATAATGCAATATATTGCTGTACAAGGTTGCACATTAACAATTTCTGGAGTAACTCCCGGAACTGCGATTATAACATCTTCTCCTAGCACAAAAGTAAAAGCAGGTGGAAGTTATGTATATAAGGGAACAGTTAATGTGCAATTAACAGGATGTAGTTCTGGTACATATCAACAAACAAGTACAGCAACAGGGACGTTTACAAATACAGCAGCAAAAGTAAAAGTAGAAAATGATTTAGTATTATTAGAAAATGATTTAGCAACAGGAATTTCAATACCTATGCAGAATAGTGTATTTCCATTTGATAGCACATCTTTTACTGCATCTGTACAAATTACCTCTGCGGGACAAACTAAGGTAAAAGGCAATTAAATGAGTAAAAATTTATATTTAGATGAAACAACTAAAGATTTAACTCTTACAACAGATAAAAATTTAAGACTTACAAGTACATTAACTGAATTTGTAAGTCAGAAAATAGAAAACTTATTGTCTTATTTTTATGGAGAATGGTTTTTAAATTTTGAAGGTGGTATTCCATATTTTGAAAAAATATTTACTAAAAATCCAGATTTAAATTTAATAAATACAATATTATTAAGGCAAATAAAATTGATAGATGAAATTATAGAAATTATAAAATTTGAAACTGTTTATGATTCTGCATTAAGAACTTTTTCTGTAGAATTTAATGTAAAAGCAAATGATGGAGAAACAGTAGAAGGAACTTATTCAATATAATAAGGAGATATTATGGGGGCATATATAACCAATGCAGGTTTTGTAAAACCAACATTAGCAGAAATAAAAACTAATTTGGAAACTTCTTATAAACAAATTTGGGGTAATGATATTGATCTTGATGAATCTGGAGCATTTGGACAAGATATTGGATTAAAATCCAAAATGCTTTCTGAACTTTGGGATGCATTGGAAGAAACATATAATTGTAGAAATCCAGATCAAGCAACCGGTGTTAGTTTAGATAATATTGCTATTGAAAATGCTATTACTAGACTTCCTGCCACATATACAGCAGTTACTAATGTTCTATTATATGGAGATGAAGGAACTATAATTTTAGCGAGCAAAAAAGCTAAAAAATCTTCTGCTATTGTTAATTTTGAACTCAATGAAACTATAACAATCTCGAAAGTTGCTGCAAGAAAAGGAGTAATAGAAATCACTACATTAACTCCTGGAAATACTTATAGAGTAACAATAGATTCTACTAATTATGATTATGTTGCAAATGGTGGAGATTCTATAACAGATGTATTAGATGAAATTGAAACTCTTATAACAGCAGGTACTTGGTTAGGAACTGCCTCAGTAGCTTCCGAACAATTAACATTATTAGATGCTGATTTGGATTTTAATTTTGATGTTACAGGAGATTTGGAAATTGTAACATTAGCTTCAGGTGGAAATTTTACTTGTGATACTATCGGAACTCAAATACTTCCTGCAAATTCATTAACTGAAATAGTAACTCCTGTAAGTGGTTGGGATAGTGTAGAAAATTTATCAGCTGGTACTACCGGACGTGAAGTTGAAACGGATGAAGAATTTAGAATTAGAAGAGAGCAAGCAATCATTTCGGGTAATGCAACAGATGAAAGTATTAGATCAGCAATACTTAATAACGTTGCTAGTGTAATAACTTGTAATGTCTTTTCAAATAGAACAGATGCAGTTGATGGAGAAGGTAGACCAGAACATAGTTTTGAAGTAGTAGTTTCTGGTGGCACTGATGCAGATGTAGCACAAGAGATATGGACTAGAATGCCAGCAGGAATTGAAACTTTTGGTAATGTAAATGGGGGAGCAGGAATTACAATCCAAGATAGTTTAGGACATGACCAAGTTATTGAATTTTCGAGACCTGAAGACGTATATATTTATGTAGAAGTTCAAAGAAATTTTAATACGGAAGAAAATTATCCTGCAAATGGTGATGAATTAATTAAAGAAGCAATAATTGCTTGGAGTCTGCTCACAACTAATATAACAGTAGGAGTAGATGTAATTAGACAAAGATTAATAGTACCAGTATATGAAATTCCTGGAATAGATGAAGTTGAAATATTATTAGATAGTGATACCGCGTTACCATTTACTCCGTATACTCCATCAGCAACAAATGTAACAATATCAGACAGGCAAATTGCAATTTTTTCTACTGACAGAATTGATGTAACATTAAAACCATAAGGAGAAATATAAATGATTGAAATAGTGCAAAATATTGATTATAAAGATTTTAATACTTTACTCTTACAGCAATATAAAGAAAAGCCAAATTTTGTACTATGGCAAGAAGCTTTTGCAAATGAATGTAATAAAATAGAACAAGCCATATTTGAACTTATAACAGAATTTGATATTGAAAACGGAGAAGGAATAACCTTAGATATTATTGGTAAAATATTAGGATTAGAAAGACAGGGCAGGATGGATGAAGCATACAGAACATTATTAAAAATAAAAGCAGAAATTAATTTCAGTTCTGGAACTCCAGAAGCTATTATAAAAACTGCAATAAGTCTTTATAATGCTACGGATGTACAATTAGTTGGAGTATACCCTGCAAAAATACAATTATGGCAAGATGGAGATATCGGATTATATCTTGAATATGATTTAGAACTTGATGATGGATTTTTAATGGAACTTGATGATGGTGGTACAATGATATTATGGCTACCTGATGATATTGCAGAAGATTTATTATATCAAGTATTGCCAGCAGGAGTAGGGCTTTTAATCGCTTATAATTTAATTCTTGATGATGGCGGATTTGTAGAATTAGATGATGGCGAATTTATGATAGTAACTTAAAAAATTTAGGAGGACAAAATGGCTAACCGCACAATTACCGATCTACCAATAACCACAGTAGTTGCACCGGCAGATATTATACATTGTAGACAATCTACAACAGATAAATCAGTTTCACAAGCAAAAATTGCAGAATATGTACAAACATTATCTGATTATTCTCCGCTTGTAGTAGCAATAACAGGGGCAACTCATGTAATTAGTACAACTATTAGAAAACAATTATTAATTTGTACAATTGCTGGAAATTGTACAATGACATTTCCTGGAAGTTTTGGAGATGCAAAAGAAATTATAATCAGAAATGAATCTGGATCAAGTGCAAATGTAATAGGATTACCAAATTTAGAAATATTATATCCTGGATCAGAAATTACATTTATTTGGAATGGTGCTTCATGGGTGAAACGAACTTTTTCTACTTATACACTAACGGGAACAGCAGCACCTACGATCACCCCAACATTTTTAGGACAAACTTTTATAGATAGTTCAAATAATAATATTTATATTGCTACTGGAACTGCTTCTAGTGCAGATTGGACTGGATTAGCAAAACCAGCACAAGGAATTATTGAAGTTACTGCTGATTATGTTATTGCAGATACAATAATATCAGGTACAAAAATATTAGTTAAATGTAATACAGCGGCACAATATGGAGTTATTACAATTACACTTCCAACAATAGCCGATAATATTGGAAAGTGGTATGATATAGAACATGAAGCCACAAATGAAGGTCTTGTTTGGGTTGATGCCGAAGGTAGTGAAAAAGTAAGATATAAAGGACGGCAAATATCTGGAAATCCAATTTATTCAAAAGGTGATGGATTCAGATATTTCAATAATGGGATTGATTGGAAAATGTCGGGGATGACAATATTAACAATAGGATATCAAAACAGAAATGATTATACAGGTGTAGAAATGGGAAATGGTGTAACATATGATAATAAATCAGCAGCAGTAGATTGGTCGGGCATGACCTTTTCTGATGGTACAACTACTGTAACTTGTATTTATGATTCAGGTGGCACAGGCGCTGCAGGAACATTATATTTTTATAATATTACGGGTGGAACAGGTGTTTTCACAGACGGGGCAACATTAACGGCTGCAAATTCTGATACAGCAGATGTAGATGAAGGAACAGGGGCATCAAAAAACGTTGATTATAATTTTTATCATAATTTTGGAATAAATATTATTGATATAGAATATAAATATTCTATTTCTACAGACGGCACAGACAATAATTCTTTTATTCCGCTTTGTGGGTCAGCAACAGCTGCGTCAAGAGGAGAAACCATATTTCAGGTGGATTTAAATTCAATAAAAAGACAAACAAATGGCGGGGGTATTACATATACGCAAGATAATGCAATTGCAATAGATATTACCACACAGGATTGGTATATTAATCAGCAATTACAATTTAAAGCATAAAGGAGAGAAAAAATGACATATATAAAAATTGATAATAAGCCATATTTAGATAATATTAATTTAAGAAAAATATTATCTATTTCAGGAGAAGAATTAGAATTAAATGATAATACATTTATTTTAACAAAAAAAAATTATCCAGAAATTATTGATAATATTAAATATAATGCAGTTTATGATATTGAAAATAAAATAATAATTAAAAAAACAACAGAAATAATATTTAAAGAAAATAAAGAAAAATTTAAAAATGAATTATTATTAAAATCTAAAAATGATCCGGATTTTGTATTTGGTAAAGAAGAAGCAAAAAATAACTATAAAAAAATATTTGATGATATTGAAAAAGCAATGATACAAGAAGAACTTGATCTAATAGAGGTATAAATTATGACAAAAATAGAATCAGAAATATTACAAAGAGTGGAAACAAAAATAGATAAATTAGATGAAAAATTTGATAAAGCAATGGAAAAATATATAGTACCTCATGAAATATTTATTAATAATTGTAAACAAGATAAGAAAGATAAGAAAGATAAAAAAAGAACATCATTAGCACATATAATAACTATAATAATTGCAATTGGCAACGGTTTATTAGCTGTATTTTTAGCTTTTTTTAAATAGAGTAGATATATATATCTACTCTATTATTATTTTATTCTATAAAAGTAACTTCTTCACCTTTTGCATATACTCTTAATTCAATTTCTATCCATTTATATACATGAACTCCAGGATTAGCATTATCGGTAATAGCATCATAAGGCTCTGTAATATCTATACAGGCATTAATTTCTTGATCTTCATTTGTTATTATATCTACCCAATTATAATAAGTGTCATTATATCTTTGTGTTAATGTACTTGGTGTTAGATTACTTCCTGGTGTTGAAAAATGTATTACGGCAGGAGTATCAATCCCCCCAATAGCATTAGAATAATTTTCTACTAATCCATAATCAGTAATTACACAATATACTCTAATTTTATAAGCTTTATGATTGCCCCCTAAAATAGAACTTAAATCAAAAGTTTCTATATCAGAAGTTAGAGTATAAGAATTTTCCCAATATCTTTTACCATTTTGCTTATCAGTTTGTACTTGCTCTAAGGGTACATCTTTATAACCATTACCTTGACCTGCGTATAAGCTTCCTTTAGGTAGAAATTTTTTAAATTTAATTACTAAAGGTTCTTCTATTGGATAAAATTTTTTATCAACAATAGTCATATTGTCTTTTTTCGTAATTTCTTTAATTAAAATTTCTTTTTCTGTTTTGTTAATAATAGGATTTTGACAACAACATAAAATAAAAAATAAAATAAAAAGTAATAATTTTTTCATTTATTCCTCCTTTATACAATTTAATTTATTTATATTTTTAATTTTTTTATTTAGATATAAACAATAATTATTTTTTAAAAAATCACAATCTTTACAAGAATGTATTTCATTTTTTTTATTAAAAAAAGTTTTACATAATATTATAATAAATAATATAGAAAAAATAAAGTATAATATTAAAAAATATAATATATTCATTTTATTTTCCTTTTATAATATACTAATAAATTACTTAAATTTACTGGTGGTAAAATATCTGCAAATATAGCCAATAAAGTATATAAAAGTAATTTAAACCAATCTGCATTTATATTAGTAAAAGAATTTAACCATGTAAAAAAATCTATTTTTTCAGTTATATTTAATTTAACATCTTCTTTTAATAAATTTTCTTTTTCTTTTTCTAATTTAGTTAATTCATCTCTTAATTTATTCAAATCATTATTTTTTAAATAAATTCTATAATTAATATCTTTATATTCTTTTTTATCATCAGTATTATCAAAAGAAGTATTAGATAAAAATTCTTGTAATTTTTCTCTTTCTTTTCTTACACTTTCTATTTCTATTTTAATATCTTTTATTCTATTACTATAATCATTAAATAATAAAGTTTTATTATTAGCATTAACATTAGTTTCCTCTAATATTATTTTTTTTTCTATCCCTTTATTTAGTTGTCCTGAAATTCCAGTAACAATACTAAAGGAAATTATTATTATCCAAAATACAAAATATCGTTTTTTATTTTGTTTTTTATAATTTTGATAAGAAATTAAACTACCAAATACAATAAACATACTTAAAATAATTGGAATTAAACCATCAAAATAATCAATAAACCAAATATAAGTAAAATAAGTAGATAAAAAAACTCCTGTAATTACAGTAAACAAATTACCAATAGTAGAAATAATACCTGTAAATATAGTTTGAATTATTTCAATAAATCTATCAAAAGTTATATGTATTTTTTTTATTTCTTTTTTAGATTCTTCTTTTTTTATTATTTTCTTTTTTCTACTTATTTTTTGTTCAGGAAAATAATAATTATTACCATATATTTTTAAATAATTTTTACTTATAAGAAATTTTAAAATAAGTTTTATTTGCTCGTTATTTAATTCAGTAGCATTAGATATTTTTATTAATTTAGGAAATTTATGATATTGTTTAAAATAATGTTTACAAAAATTATAAACTTTTTGAATATCATCCCTTTGCTGTTCTACTGTTTTTTGTCTATCAGATACTTCAAATTTTGAATTTATCATTATTACCCGCCATAAAAATAAGCTATACTAATTTCATTATTTTTTGAAATTATTTCTATTTGTATAATCAAATCTTTTTTATAAAAAAACATTCCTTATTTTGAAAAACATAAATCTCATATTTCCCATATTTTTTTAATTGTTTTTCTGTAATTTTATTTTTTAATAATACCAATTCTTTTTTATAAAAATGTTTGCATTCTTTTACTCTTTTTACTTTAACCTTAAAATTTGGTTCTAATCTAGAAATATAAATTATTTTTCCAATTTTATTAAAAAACTTTTTTCTACGTTCTAAATAATCTTCATAAGAACAAAACCATAATTTATTCTGCATTGTTGAAAATTTTTTTCTTGATAATTGTTTAATTATTACTTTATCACCTATCTTCATTACTTCGCCCCCTTGCTTTCCGCTTGTAGAAAAAATCCATCATATAAATATATAGTTGCTATGGTAAGATTCGATTCTTACAGATTTTTTATTCTTGATCTCTTAACAAGCTAATTACTATTATTGTTTTTCGACAACGTCTCTATTCCGCCACATAGCAACTATTATAATTAATCATAATATACTATATTATAATATTTTTTATATAAAAATAAATAAATTTATTTAAAATTATTTTTACAAATAAAATCGATTTCTTTTAATGCTTTTTCTGTTTCTTTATTTATTTTTAATAGACGTTTTTTTAAATGATTAAATTCTCCATAAATTTCTTCATCTATAATTTTACTATCATTTATTTTTTCCGTCATATCATTCCCTCCTTTAATAAAAATTTAATTTCTCTAAAAGCATTTAAAATATCATTTAAAGAATATCCTAAATTTTTAAAATATTCTTTAATATTTTTTTGAGTTATTTTTTCTAAATTTAAAGCATAATTATAAATTTTATTTTTATATTTAATTTTTTGATAAATCATTTTAGAATTAATATTTTTATCTATACAATAATTTATAATTTGTTCAGCTAACTCGCTGATATTTTCTTTTTCTTTATATATATTTTCATAAATAATAGGTAAATTAAATTGTAAAATAAAATCATGCTCTTTTCTTAATTTTTCCTTTTTACAATAATTAGAGGCATAAAAATTTAATTGTTTAAATAAAAATCCTTCAAAAGTACCAATAGAAGATTTATATTTTTTCATTATCTGTAATAATAATTCATTACAATAAGAATATATGTCGTCATAATCTACTTTATATTTAATACTATAATACCAACTAACTTTATTTATTATTTTATATGCATTATTATATATTTTTTCTTTTTCTTTTCTCCATGCTAATTTTAATGCTCTACCAAAAGAATAATGAGATAATTTTTTTAATCTATAATTGTAAATAAACCAAGCATTTTTAAATATATTAGATTTATTATACATATATAAGCTCCTTTTATATAAAAACGAGGTATGTTTCAACCTCGCTTATTAAGGAGATCAGACAAACAACGTTATATCTGAACTCCCATAAATTAATTTAATAAAGCTATTATTTTTTCGTAACCATATTCATTTTTTATAAAAGGTAATAATTCAGAAAGTTTCATTTTCTTTTTATTTTCTAAACCATTTTTTATACAAAATTCTTTTATGCCCGCTTTACATGCACCTGTAAGTTTTGCATATAATGTTCTTGTTATTTCAGTATCAAGTGTTAATCCCGTTTCTTTAATTACAAGAGTTTTTATTTTTCTTTGATATCCTGCAAAAGCATGTTTTATAGATTTTTCTGAATGATATGCATAAGAACCATCATAAACTATATAATAATTTACAATATCAAATTTTTTATGTTTGTTTAATTTCGCGGATCGTGTATGAAGAAATGTAATGTTACTAAATTTCTTTTTTGATAATATTTCGATATTAATAATATTATCAATTTTTATCAATTCTCTTTCTGATAATTTTATTTTTGTAACATCAAATATGATAGTTGAAGATGTCCATTTTTTTGGATGTCCATATGATTTTGAATAATAATTATAATCATAATTTTCATGGACGTTTTTTGTGATTCCTTCAATTTCTGCATGAGAAATTTTTTGTCCATTATTATAACAGTTATAAGTTTCAAAAAGTTCTGTAAAAAGTGTTTCTTTTTTTTCAATAAGTTTTTTTGAATAATCAATTTTTTCAAATTGGTAGTTTCTTTCTCTTCGTTCTTTTCTTTTTTCATTAATTTCTGATTTTTCAATTAATAAAAAATCTTTTGTTTCATTAAGATTCTTAAAATATTCTTTATAATCAAAATATTTTAAGAATTCTTCTTTTTTACTTTTTTTAATGTCCCAAATTTCTTGAGTTGCATTATACATCCCTTTTGTTAATTTTGTCATCGCTGACCTCCTTTTATATTTTAACGGAGTTTATAATTTTTTGAATTTCTTCAAATTCTCCGCTATGCACATTATTTTTTAAAATTGTTAAATTAATATTTTCTTTTTTTTCATTCATTAATCTAACAAGAAATCTAATATCATATTCTTTTGCATCTGCCTTTTTAAAATTAAAATTTTGACAATGTTGAATAAAAGCATAACAACAAGTTAACAATAAGCCATTTATTGTTATTTCATTTTCTATTATTTCATTAAACCATATTTCAGAATAGAAATTATTATTAGCAGTATTTATTATATCCATGTCTTTTTTTTGGATAAATAATTCTTTATTATTTTTATCATAAATCATAAAATCAATATCATCTGTATGTCTGTCTGATCCAAGTTGTTGTAATTTTTTTCCACCAATCAAAATCATTTTTATCTCCTATCTATTATTAATTATAGTACTTTTAATTAAAAAGTCAAGTCTTTTTAATAATTATTTTTAATATTTTACATTTAATTTACAATTATAAATAATACTAAAAATAACTAAAAAACGTTAAAATAAGCTAAAATTAAACAAATTTATAAATATTTTGCCATACCTCTTTTACTTGATTTGAATTTAAATTATCAGGCGGGATATCATTATCTATTATATAAACTTCTTTTCCTATACTATCTAATATACTATGTAACTTTTCTGCCCCATCTTTACCTGCTTCATCAGGATCAAAATAAATAAATATTTTTTGATATTTAGATAATAATTTAATTTGCATATTAGTAAAATTCTTACCAAAAGTAGCACAACTATTATCTCCTAATTTCATAACCTTAAAAACTCCCTCAGTAACAATTATATAATCTTCTTTGCAGTTATCTATATTATAAAGAGTATTCTTAATAGGAATTATTTCATTTTCAGGTAAGCAATTAATATATTTTGTATCTTTTGCAATACCTCTTGTCTGATAAGTAACTAATTTATTATTAAAATATATAGGAATAATAATACTATAAGGGAATTTAGAATCATATAGAGTGCCTTGTAATTTATATTTTTCTTCTATATAATCAGAATTGAATTCCCTTTTTTGTAAATATAATTTATGACATTTTTCTAATTTGCTTCCAGGTAATTTAATTTCAGTATTGTTATAGTTTAATTTTTTTTCTATTTTATCGTGAATTATAAAATTAGTATCATATTCTTTTAATATTTGTTTAGGATTTTCAAAAGGTAAAAGTTTTTGTATAGTATCATATAAAGAATGTTTTCCACACTTCCAACATTTTACTGCAGGTAAAGTAGTTGAAATTCCTAAATGGTCGGAATGATCCTCACAAAAAACACACTTAATATTTATAAACCCTTTACTCGCATTTTTAGAATTTGGATCAAAAGGAATATTAAAATCTTTTAAGAATTGGGTAGTGTTAAACACAATAAAAATCTTTATTATTTATTTGAAGAATTAAATCATTTTTATAATAAAAATTTTCAATATTTGTACCTTGAAAAATTTCATGTTTTCCATATTTTTTAAAATTTCTTTTTGATATTCTATTTTTTTGGCAATAGTTTTTTAAACTTTCTTCTATATAAAAATTTTTTTTATTTATTAAAAAATTAGTATATTTTTTATCAGTTTGTAACATTCTTAACTCCTTATATATTATAATATTTTTTTATATATAATTTATCTTATTAAATCCTTTATCTGAATAATCCTTAATTCTTTGTTTTGAATGCCTTAACGTTATTCTATTAAAACTATCCATAAAATCAAATACTTGAAATTGATCTTTTAATTTTACTCTTGTACCTCTATAAAGACTTTGTAAACTATCAAAATAAGATTGTCCACCACCGGCCAAAATTAAATTAAAAATAGAATTAATAGAAATACCTTCTTTTAAAATATTACTACCGATCAAAACAAAATTATTATCTTTTTCAAATTTTTCTAATACTTCTTGACGTTCTTGCTTTGTAGATTTACCATGAATATAAATACAATCAATATTATTTTCTTTTAATAACTTTTCTAATATTTTACCATGATTAACTTTTTTTACTAAAATTAAAATTCCTTTATTATTTTTACATATTTCTAATATCTTATTATTTCTATTTCTATTTTCTATGATACCTAATTTTTCAATTAAATACCAATCATTAATTTTAGATAAATCAGGTTCAGAAATTTCTATAATATTTATAATAGGTTCCGCAATAAATTTATTGTCTATAAGTTCTTGATTATCTGCTTTAAAAATTATATCCCCGATAAAAGATTTTATATAAGCAGTTTTTAATTTATCAGAATTAAAAGGAGTGGCACTTAAACCAAAACGATATAAAATATTTTCATTTTCTAATATAGGAATATATGATTGACTGCAATTATGGACTTCGTCAACTATTACCATTTCATAATCATTTTGTAATTTATGAGAACTTTGAATAGTGCAAACTGTAATATTTTTTTCTTCTATATTATTACCTTGTACAATACCAAAATCTAAATTAGCATTTATACCACGTTTCATAGTTTGTTTTGCAAGATCGATACTTTCTGTAATAAATAAAGTTTTTACTTTCATAAGTTTAATTAAAGCCAACGCTATTTCTGTTTTTCCAAGTCCACCAACTAGATCAATAATACCATTAGTATTTTCAAAACAGCTTTTAATCGCATCTATTTGTATATCTCTTAATTCTAAATAACCTAAACAATTTTTAATTTCTTCATCAGTAAATTTAAATTTTCTTTTTAATCTTTTATCTTCTATATTATATTCAGAAAATTCATTTTTAAATCCAATAGGTATTTTAATATAATCATTTTCTAATTTCCAAAAATAAACTTTTTTAATTTTAGTAGCATCAAACCTTCCATACTGATAACAATTAGAAATATCTGTATATGTATATTTTTTCATAAGAGAATACTTCATTATATTATTACAATGAATTAATAAGTAATTATTTTTTGTTATAATAGAAGAAATAGAATGTAATAAAGATTTTTGATATTTTACATACCCATATTTAATAAGTTGATTCTTGTTTTCTGCAGAATTTTTCATTATAAAAGTATTGGTATTATAATAATATAAACTACCTTGTAAGGATTTTAAAAAAGGAAATTCTTTTTTATTAGGAAAGTTAATTATTATTTTTTCTTGATTAGTTTTTTTATCAAAGGCGAATTCATATAATTTCATACTATATTATAATATTTTTTTATTTAATTTTATATTATTATTTTAATTAAATTGTAAATTAAATGTAAAATATTAAAAATAATTATTAAAAATACTTGACTTTTAATGTAAAATGTATTATAATTAATATAGAAAGTTAAGATGATCTTTGACATAACTATTTACTGACTAGCACGCCTCTACGGAGTACGGTTAGTCTATTGTAATGCAGCCGATGAACGTTACAAGCCGTTATGAAAAATGCAGAGCAAGAAAATTTTAAGGAGGTCAGCAATGACAAAATACAATAAAGAACAAATGATTAAAGATTTAAAAGTTAAAGAAGATATTGATAATGATGGATCAAAAATTTTACATATTACAATTTCTTATAATTTTAATGATGCAAAAACTATTTATATTTCATTAAATGAAACTGACAATTTATGGAAAGAATATTTTCCATCTTATTATAATAAGAAAATATTAACATTAACTTTTTTAAAATCTTTGATTAAATAACTCACTCTGATGAGTCTTTAAAGATGCCTTGCTATATGCAGGGCATAATTGAAGATTTAATTTTAAAGAGGTCAGCGATGGAAAATATTTATGTTGATATTTTTGCTCTAGAGCAAGATAGAAAAAAGTTATTTGCTAGATATAATAATAATATAAAAAATTTAGCAAATGAAATAAATAATACCATAGGAGGAAAATTATGGAAAAAACAAAAGTAAGAATAACAATAAATACTGAATTAGAAACGATACTCTATAATGGCAGTATACATCATTTTAAAGACATTGGAATAGCAGAATTAAAAGACCGGACTAAAATTCAAGAAGCAATATTACCACATATTGTAAACGATTGGGATGAAGATGTAGAATACATCTTTTCATTTTTTCCTATTGATATGAAAAAATAATTTTAAAATAGTTGCTATGTGGCAGAATAAGTAGACGCATAGAAGCACAATATCTATGCTGTACATGTATTGTTAAATCTTGTAAAACAAGGTAGAAATATACAAAGAGGAACAGATAATTTATTTTATATATATCAAGGAAAAAAATATTTATTTCTGATAAAGTTTTTTATTCAGAAATGGTAAAATTAATTTAAAATTTTATTATATTATTTAAGTAAAAAGTATTATAATATAATATATCTGAGAGGGAAAATAATAATACCTTACATAAGGTATTCAAAGCGGATTACATTTATGTATATCCGCTTTTTTTATTTCAAAAGGAGTATAATATGCGAATGTGGATGATATCCCCAAAATTTATGTGTATAAAACATATAGTAGGAGAACATGGAGAAATAATTATTGACAAAAAGCATTATTTATTATAATGTTTATGAACATTCATGTTAATAAGGAGAATTTAAAAATGTTTAAAGATAAACCAACAGAGCAACAAATAAAAAGATTTTGGAAATATGTTAATAAAAAAGAAAAAAATGATTGTTGGGAATGGATTGGTACAAAAGATGTATATGGTTACGGAATTTATAGTATAAAAAGCGTATTATATAAAGCACATAGAGCATCTTATTATTTTGAAAATGGTCATATTGATAAAAATTTAATCTGCTGTCATAGTTGTGATAATCCTTCTTGTGTAAACCCACATCATTTATGGTTAGGAACACAAAAACAAAATATTTTAGATAGAGGTAAAAAAAACAGAACGGTTACTGGTCATTTATATGGAGAAGATAATCCATCATCTAAACTGAAAAAAGAAGATGTTTTATGGATAAGAGATAATTATAATCCAAAAATATGGTCAACAAGAAAATTAGCAAAAAAATATAATGTTTGTCAAACAAAAATAAGACAAATATTAAAAAGACAATCATGGAAACATATATGAGGATGTGGGGAGTTTCACCAATCTTTCTTTGTAGAAAACATTTATTAAGAAGTCATTCTGAAATTCATAAACATAGACATATTTTTCTCAAACATCATAATATAGATGGACGGTTAAATCCCATAGTTCAAATTGAGCCGCAAAATATGAAAAAAAGCCATGATGAACTTGTAATTGAAATGTTAAAGTGTGGTTATAAACATCAATCTCCGTATCAGCAGCCTGATCTTAGTTATTTACCAAAAGAACATTTGAATGCTAAAATAGATATAGAATATAATATTAAAGATTTATCTGATAGATGTCCAGAATGTAGAAAACTTTTAAAAAATTATAGTTTACTTTTATATAAGGATAAGTTATAATACTTTAAAAGGTTTGACAGCCTTACATCACAACACATAAATATTAGGGACTATGTTCCTGTCAGAAGTAACTTATAATTGTTTGTGTTGGGTTATAAGTGAAATTGTCACTGATAGGAATATAGTCCTTTTTATTTTACGGAGGTTAAGAAAATGAATAATGAACAAGAACAATGTTTAGTTTTACGGGATAATGCAAAAAAGCAATTAGAAGAAATCAAAAGTGTAGAAACTGGAATTAATTATCTGAATAAAGTTAAAACACTTGAAACTTGGGTAAAAGCTGAAAAGAAAGATGCGGAACTTCAAAACATGGTAGCTGAGCAAAAAATAAGAACTCAACGCACAATAGGACAACTTATTAAATTAGGTCAACAAAATGGAGAGATAGCGGGTAAACATGAAGGAATGAATCGTTATCAAAATTTAGAGACTAATGCTTCGTTAGCCTCTAAAAAACTTTCAGACATTGGTTTAACTCATAATGAAAGTAGTATGTTTCAAAAAATAGCAGATATTCCAGAAGATAAATTTGAAAAAACAATAACAGAAAAAAAAGATAAAGATTTTGAAATTAAAAAATGGTATAAAGATTCTATTAAAAAACATAATAAAATTTTTAAATAAGGAATAAATATGAGTGAACATCATTTTGACGTTGAATTTGCAACTATTTATGGAATAGAGGAAGCAATAATAATTAATACTATTGATTTTTGGTTGCAAAAAAATAAAGCTAAAGAACAAAATAAATATGAAAATAAATATTGGACAAAATTTACAGCAGAAGAATTATTAAAATATTTTCCTTATTTAACAGAGTCAAAAATAAAATATGCTATAAATAACTTATTAAAAAAAGATGTAATTATTGCTAAACAATTTGATAAAAATAAATGGGATAGGACTAATTATTATACTTTTTCTTCTAAATTTCTAACTTCACGACAAAGTAAAATTACTTACTCGATAACTGAAAATTCGCCGATCGATGACGGAAATTTAAATAGTGATTATAAAGATAATAAATATAAGATAATAAATAAAGATAAAAATAATAATATGACAGAGTCAAATTATTTTAAAAATCAATTTAAAAAAGAAATAAAAGAAAATAATATATCTATTAAATATATAAATATATTTCATTCTATTTTAGATAAAAATAATATATCTAATAAAAAAGAAGATTCTATGAAAGAAGCTAATTTACGTTATGCTAATTTATATATAGAAAAATATATTAAAGAATTTAAATCAGAAGAAAAATTTAAAGATGCTTTTATTCAATCTTTATTATGTTTTGATAATAATTATGATACTAATAAAGATAAAATACCAAAAATATTATCTCATTTTTTGCATTTCCCTAGAAATAAATATATACCATCTAATTTTTTACATTATTATAATAAACCGCCTAAATTACTTGTCAAACTAAAAAATAAATATCCTCTATATGTTAGGGATTATGCCAACATTTTAGGAATAGATGAAACAGACGAGCTTATAAGTTTTGTTAATAGATTAGCAAGTTTTAATATGGAAATTAGAAATAAAAAAATAAATGGTTATACGAGAGATCAATTAACCCCAATTTCCGAACAAGATACAAGTTGTTTATATACTATTTATAATGATTATATTAGAGATATTTATGGATTTTTGAATCAGTTTGAAATATGGTTAGATGAAAAAACAGATTATGAAGATTTTAAATGGAATGAAAAATTTTTTGATAGTTATATGAAAGAATTTAATAAATGGTTTTATAATAGACATGACGGTACTGTTTTTTTTATTAGTAATGAAATTATGCAAGATAAATTAAATGAATATTTACAAAAAAATAAATAAATTAAATAAAAAAATATTATAGTATATTGAGGAGTTAAATAATGAATAATGATAAACCAACTTATAAACAAGTAAAATTTTTAATGGCTATTGAAAAAGAATTAGATGTAAGATGTGAAGGAACTACTAAAAAAGAAGTTAGTGAATTTATATCAAAACATATTGATGAGTTTAATCATAGTAAAGCAGGACATAAAGAAGAATTTGATTATTGGAATAAATAAGTAATTTATGGAAATACGCAAAATTAATACCGACAAACAAAAATTATTAATAACTTATGCAATAGTATCAGATAAGTTTTTAGAAGAAATTTATCCTATATTAAAAGAGCATAAAAAATTAATCTATTCTAATTTTGATAATTATTATAGAATAGTTTTAAATTGGTGTTTAGAATATTTTGAAAAATATCATAAAGCTCCGAGTCAACATATTCAAGAAATTTATAACGATAATAAACAAACTCTTCCTATAGAAGATCAAGAATTATTATCTGAATTTCTATCTTATCTATCTAATAAATATGAAAAAGAAAATATAAATGAACAATATGTCTTAGATTTAAGTTTAAAATATTTAAGAGAAATAAATTTAAATATATTACAAAAAGAAATATCAGAATTAAAAAAAGAAAATAAAATAGATGAAGCAGAACATAAAATATTAACATATGAAAAATTAGATAGAGAAACAGAAATTAAACAAGAAACATTTTTATTTAAAGATGAAAAATATGCTTATAATCTATGTGATAATATAAGTAATGTAAATGAGAGTAATAGACTTTTTAAATTTAAAGGAGATTTTGGAAATAGATTAGGATATATTTATCGTGAAGATTTTATGTCAATTTTAGGAGCAGAAAAAATCGGTAAAAGTTTTATGGTACGGGAAACTGCAATTTTATGTTCTATTGATTATGAGTTAAATGTATTAGTATTTAATTTAGAAATGTCCCATGATACGTATAATAGAAACTTTTATCAGAATATGAGCCAAGAAATTAAATATAAACCAGAAGATTATGTGAATGTTAAATTACCGTATTTTGATAAAAATCCAAATGGAAAATATGATATTAAATATAATGATTTAAGAAAGTTTGGTTTAAATAGTAGGAAAATAAAAAGTGTATTTAATAAACAAAAGATAAAAACAAAAGGAGAAATATGTGTTAGAAGTTTTGCATCAGGTACTTTAACATTTCAAATGATGAGTAAAATATTAGATGATTATGCTTTAAATGGTTTTGTTGTTGATGTGGTGTTAATTGATTATTTAGATAATTTAAAAAGTTTTAATAAAAACGAATATAGACATGGGATAGATGAAAAATGGTTATCTGCAAGACGTTTAGCACAGGAAAAACATATAGCAGTAATAACGGTTAGCCATACGAACAAAAAAACTTTTCATAAAAATATTGATGCCGGAGATGAAACTGAAACTAGAACAAAAGGTGCTCATATTACTCATAGTATCGGATTAAATCAAACTTCAGAAGAAAAGGAGAAACAATTAATGCGTATTAACATTGTGCATAATAGAGATTCAGACTTTTCACGGAAGGAATTTTTTCTATGTTTAGAATGTAGGTCAATAGGAAAAGTATTATTAGATAATTTAAATATAGCAAAAGTTAATTATAATCAGAAAAAGGAAAGGTAAATGGAAAATATTGTATATAATATTGATTGTTTAGAATATATGAAAACAGTTGAAAATAATTATTTTGAGCTTGCTATTGTTGATCCCCCTTATATATTACAAGGTAATGGCTATCAAAGCACATCAAAAAATTTTATTGGTAAACAAGAAAATTGCAAAGCATCATTTCAAATAGATAAATGTAGAAATAAAAACACATTTGGTAAAAGGCCAACACAAAAATATTTTAATGAATTATTTAGAATCAGTAAAAACCAAATAATATGGGGAATGCAATATTTTTTAAAATATTTATATTCTATGCAATGTGTTGTCGTTTGGGATAAAATGTTAGGGGATGGGATGAGATTTTCTGATTGTGAAATTGCTTGGACTTCATTTAAAACAAAAGTAAAAAAAATTATGATGAGAAGTGCTCATATGCAAAAAGATTTTATTATTCATCCGACCCAAAAACCACTTGCATTATACCGCTGGCTATTACAAAACTATGCTAAGAAAGGCGATAAAATATTTGACAGTCATTTAGGAAGTGGATCAAGCCGTATTGCCTGTTATGAACTAGGTTTTGATTTTATTGGCTGTGAGATTGATAAAGATTATTATGAAGCACAGGAAGAAAGATTTGCTATTATAAAGAATAAGATTGATGGTAAATTTTTTTATGATA
>Ga0307445_10000010_pt1 | contig 69967 bp, 51 predicted proteins | sample SalMarSW160330MG_FD_202147 | JGI IMG/M metagenome (GOLD analysis project Ga0307445, IMG submission 202147) | Salt marsh sediment microbial communities from the Plum Island Ecosystem LTER, Massachusetts, United States - SW1603-30 | ecosystem: Environmental > Aquatic > Marine > Intertidal zone >... | reverse complement strand
ATCCTCTCCCACGCCGAGCATACCGGCCGCGCCACGACCCGGTTCCGCCGCCAGCTGCGGGCACTCGAGCTGGCCCTGCTCGGGCGCCAGAACGACCTCGCCCAGGATCTGCTCGCGGAGCTCGCCCACCTCGCCCCCGACAACGACGAGCTGTGGAGCTTCATCGGCGAGGCGGCATTCGAGACCGGCGACCTCGACTCGGCGCGGGTCGCGTTCCGGCGCGTGCTCGAGCTGCGGGGGCCGCACTTCGACACTCTCATCTACCTGGGAACGATCCTCTCCGACCTCGGCGAGTGGGATGAAGCCGAGGCCGTCCTCCAGCAGGCGACGGCCATGGCGCCGGGCTCGTTCCTGCCCCGCTTCACCCTCGGCGCACTGGAAGTGGTGCGGGGGCGGCACGAACGCGCCCAGCGCCACCTGCGCGCGGCGCTCGAGATCGAGGAGCTGCCCCAGGTGTGGCACCTCCTCGGCGTGTGCGACCTGCAGCTGAAGCGACCGGGCCGCGCCATCAAGGCCCTCCGCCGCGCCGTCGAGCTCGCCCCTCACTTCGAGGATGCCCTCTACCAGCTCGGTATCGCCTACATCCGCCGCGGCTGGAGCCGCCTCGCGCTCGAGACGTTCGAGCAGGTCCTGCGCCTCGACCCCCAGCGCCTGCAGTACCAGGAGACGGTGAGGATGGTCAGCCTGAAGCCTCCGCGCGGTCTCGCCGCGGAGGCCGCCACGCGCGTCCACCAGGCCGAGGCCGCCCTCGAGCAGGGCCGGCCCAAGGCGGCGCTCGGGCTCCTCGAGTCGGCCATCGTTCTCGCGCCCGACGAGCCGGGTCTGAGGGCGACTGCAGCCTTGTTGGCGTCTTCTCTCGGCGAGTCGCGGCGCGCGCTCCGCCACGCCCACCTCGTTCTCCGGCGGCCGCCGGCCGACTCCCCTTACGTCACCGCAGCCGTGGTTGCGGTTCTGGAGTCGCTTCGCCATGCCAGCCGCGAGCTCGTCGCCCGCCGCCTCGCCCGCCGTTTTTACCGTGACGGGCCGGACCCGCTGAGCCGGGCGCTAGCCGCCTACGAGCTGGCGCTGGTCGAATCGGAGCTGGGCAGCGACCTCGAGGAGGCGCGTACGCTGGCGCTGGAGGCGCTCGAGATCACCCCCCGCGAGCTCCGCCACTACCCGTTGGCGGCTCTCGGCGAGATCGCGCTGAAGCGCGGCCGGTTTCGCGAGGCGGTGACCTATCTCGAGCAGGCCGCCGACGCGGCGCCGACGCCGACGCTGCTGCGGCAGCTGGCCGTCGCCCGTCTCGCCGCCGGCGACACGGAGGGCGCCGAGGAGGCTCTCGAGGCCGCGGACAGTCAGCCAGGACGCGGCCTCGACGAGGAGCTGCTCGGGCACGTCCACCGGCTCGGTACTCTACTCGGCGGCGCCGGACACACGCACCGGACGACCCGCAACCGCGGCAGTGGAGGGTGACATGCGTTGGACCCGAACCTTCATTCACACCTTGCGCCAGGATCCCGCCGATGCCGAGGTCGTCTCGCATCGGCTGATGGTGCGGGCCGGCCTCATCTCCAAGGTCGCCGCCGGCATCTACAACTACCTACCGCTCGGCCTGCGCACGCTCGCCAAGCTGGAGAGGATCATCCGCGAGGAGATGGAGAATGCGGGCTCCTCGGAGCTCCTGATGCCGGCGGTGACGCCGGCCGAGCTGTGGCACGAATCCGGACGCTGGTCCCAGTACGGCCCGGAGCTTCTGCGCCTGAAGGACCGCCACCAGCGCGACTTCTGCTTCGGTCCCACCCACGAGGAGGTGGTGACCGATATCGTGCGGCGGGAGGTGCGCTCCTACCGCCAGCTGCCGGTGAACCTGTACCAGATCCAGACCAAGTTCAGGGACGAGGTACGGCCCCGCTTCGGGCTCATGCGCGGCCGCGAGTTCGTCATGAAGGACGCCTACTCGTTCCACGCCGACGCCGCCGATCTCGAGATCGCCTACCGCGCGATGGAGACGGCCTACTGCAGGATCTTCGAGCGCTGCGGGCTTTCCTACGTCAAGGTCGAGGCCGACACCGGCAACATCGGCGGCTCGGAGTCGCACGAGTTCATGGTCCTCGCCGACACCGGTGAGGACGCCATCCTGTCGTGCGCCTGCGGCTACGGCGCCAACGCCGAGAAGGCAGAGACCGGGATCCTGCCCGAGGCGCCGCCATGGCCCCGCCAGGCGCCCGAGGCGCCGCAGACCGTGGCCACGCCGGAGCAGAGGAGTGTCGAGGACGTCGCCGCCTTCCTCCAGCTCGAGCCCGCCCACTTCATCAAGACCATGATCTTCGAGACCGACGAGGAGTTCGTCGCGGTTCTCGTACGCGGCGACCGGGAGATCAACGAGGTCAAGCTCAAGAACGTCCTCGGCTGTACCCACCTGCAGCTCGCCTCGGCCGAGAAGATCGAGAGCGTCACCGGAGGCCCGCAGGGGTTCTCGGGACCCGTTGGGCTCGACGGCGCCCGCATCATCGCCGATCCGACCGTGATGGCGCTGGCCGTGGCCGCCACCGGCGCCAACGCACCTGACGCGCACCTCGTCGGCGTCAGGCCGGGTCAGGACTTCGAGCCGGCCATCGTGGCCGACGTCAACCTTGCCACTGCCGGGGACCCCTGCCCCCGCTGCGGCAAGCCGATGATCGAGAAACGCGGTATCGAGGTCGGCCACATCTTCAAGCTCGGCACCAAGTACTCCGAGCCGATGCGCTGTACGTTCCTCGACGCCGACGGCCAGGAACAGTCGTGCATCATGGGCTGCTACGGCCTTGGGGTGGGGCGAACTGCGGCCGCCGCGGTCGAGCAGAACCACGACGACCGCGGCATCATCTGGCCGTTGCCTCTGGCGCCGTTCGAGGTTGTGCTGGTGCTGCTCAACTCGGACCAGGAGGATGTCGTCACCGCCGCCGAAGAGATCTACGAGCGCCTCCGAGCGACCGACATCGACGTGCTGTTCGACGACCGCCTCGAGCGCCCCGGCGTCAAGTTCAACGACATCGACCTGATCGGCTTCCCGATACGGCTGGTGGTTGGCAAGAAGGGTCTCGCCTCTGGGAACGTCGAGCTGTCGCTTCGTCGCGACGGCGAGCGGCACATGGTCCCGCTGGACGGCATTGTCGAGGCGGTCTCCAAGCTCCTCGCCGAGCAGCGCGCGCAGCTGCCATCCTAGCGAGCGTGCTGGCCGCGGGAACGCGGCGCTTCAGTTGGCCTGGGATCCCAGCAACGCTGCGGCCGCATTCTCCGGGTGGGCGGGGACTCTCTTCTCTCTTCTTCCCTCTCTCTTCGCGGGTGGACGGGGGCCTCCGTCACCGGACGGGCGGAGGAACCTCATCACTTAATGACCTCATCACTTTCCCGGCTGGGTGGGTGGGCCTTCCTTACTTTCTCACTTCCTGACCTTTTCACCTCCCCGGTAGCCGTGTTGACATTGTATACGGCTTGTATACAATCTCTGCGATGGCAGTCCAGCAACCCCTCCCCCCTCCCCCACGCCGAACCATGGCGGACGAGGTCTACCGAGCGCTCAAGCGCGACATCATCACCCTCAGGCACCGTCCCGGAGCGGCTCTCACCGAGCAGGAGCTGGCCGCCACGTACGGCTCGAGCCGGGTGCCGGTGCGCGAGGCATGCCGGCGCCTCCAGCAGGAGGGTCTGCTCACTGCGATCCCGTATAAGGGTTACTTTGTGAACCAGATCTCCCTGCGCGAGATCGCCGACTGCTTCGAGTTGCGAACCATGCTCGAGACCCACGCGGTCGAGAGCGCCGTCAAGCGCGCTTCGGCCGCCGAGCTCAGTCGCCTCCGTGAGCTCGCGGCCATCGAGTACACCTACGACGACTGGTCGTCGTATGCCGACTTCTTGGAGCGCAACCAGGGGTTCCACATCCAGCTCGCCGGCCTCGGCGGCAACGAGCGCCTGGTGGCGGTCCTCAACGACCTGCTGGGCTCGATGCAGCGCTTCTTCTTCCTCGGGCTCGACCTCGGGGACTTCGGGTCGGAGATGCGCCACGAGCACGAACGCCTCATCGAGGCGATCAGCTCAGGCTCGGTGAGCGCAGCAGTAGCCTGCGTTCAGGAACAGATAGCATCCTCGCGCCGGCGGATCCAGCGCGCGCTGACCCGCAACGGTATCGATCTCCCGCTACAGTGAGGTGTCACATGGCCGACTTCGTCTACCTCGACAACGCCGCCACGACCTTTCCCAAGCCTCCCGAGGTCATCGAGTACATGACCGAGTTCTATGCCACCAGGGGCGTGAACCCCGGTCGCACCGGCTTCGACCTCGCCCTGGAGGCCGAGCAGGTGGTGCTCGAGACTCGGCAGGCCCTGACCGACTTCTTCGGCGGCACCGACCGCGACCGGCTCGTCTTCTCCCACAACGTCACCGACGCCCTCAATCTCCTGATCTCGAGCGTCCTCGAGCCCGGCGACCACGCCATCATGACCTGCCTGGAGCACAACTCTGTGCTGCGCCCCATGTACTACCACGGCGAGCGAGGTGTGAAGGTGGACCTGGTTCCGTTCGATTCCCGAGGCTACGTCGACCCGAGCGATATCGCCGCTCTCATCAGGCCGGAAACGCGGCTGGTCGTCATGAACCACGGTTCGAATGTGCTCGGTACGGTGCAGCCGGTCACGGAGGTGGGGGCAATCTGCCGCCGCCACGGCGTCCTGTTCGCCATCGACGCGGCTCAGACCGCAGGCCTGGTGGAGATCGACGCCGGCAGCATGAATATTGACGTGGTCTGCTTCACCGGCCACAAGTCGCTTTTCGGACCGACCGGCACCGGCGGCATGTACGTCGGCGAGCATGTCGAGATCTGGCCGTGCCGGTCCGGCGGCACCGGGGTGAAGAGCGCCCTCAAGACACAGGTGCGCGAGTACCCGTGGCGGATGGAGTTCGGAACTCTCAACACCATGGGCATCGCGGGTCTGCTGGCTGGGCAGCGCTGGATCGCCTCCCGCGGCGGCGTGCGGGCCGTCTATGACGAGGAGATGACTCTCGCCAGGCGCCTGGAGGACGGGCTCGCGGCCATCGACAACGTCACCCTCTACTGTGCGGACATGGAGCACGACCACCTTCCGGTGCTCGCATTCAACATCGATGGCCTTCCCGCTGAGCAGGTCGGCATGTTCCTCGACGTCGAGCACGAGGTCATTACGCGGACCGGCCTCCACTGCGCGCCGCTGGTGCACGAGGGCATCGGCACCGCGACCACCGGCGGCACCGTCCGCTTCTCCGTCGGAGCCTTCAACACCGAGCAGGACATCGAGCGCGCGATCGCTGCCGTCACCGACATCGCCGACTACGCCCGCAAGCGCATGCCGCACGCTGCGGCCAACGCCACCTCCTCTGCGGCCCATTGACACCCGACGCCGCGTAACATAGCCTGGAAAGCCCGACAACGACTGGCTTGACAAAGGGCTTGAGGTGAGGCGCCGTGTCGGTTCCGCTGGAACGTCTCGAAGGCAAGTACGAGATCCTTGATCGGCTCAAGGACGGTGGGATGGGGACCATCTACAAGGTTCGCCATCGCCTTCTGGACGAGCTGCGCGTGATCAAGGTGATGCGCCCGCAGGTGGAGCGCACGGAGGAGTTCGAGGCCCGCTTCCAACAGGAAGCAAAGATGGCGATCAAGCTTCGCCACGACAACATCGCCCAGTTCTACGACTTCTCCGTCGATCACGAAGGCAACGCCTTCATCGTCATGGAGTTCATCGACGGTATTAACCTCCAGGAGGTCCTGCGCAGAACCGGACCGCCACCACTGGGGATCACGCTCGAGATTGCCCGCCAGTCGTTGAAGGCTATAGACTATCTGCATCGGAAGGGAATCGTCCACCGCGACATTTCTCCCGATAACCTGATGCTGACCCGTGACGAGGAAGGAAACCCCCTGGTCAAGCTGATCGACCTCGGCGTGGCGAAGGCGCTGGAGGGAGGCGGAGGTCTGACGACGACCGGGATCTTCATCGGCAAGCTCCGATACTGCTCGCCGGAGCAGCTCCGCCAGGAAGAGGGAGCGGAGGTCACCCGGCGCTCCGACCTCTACTCGTTTGCGGCGGTTCTCTACGAGCTGCTCACCGGCCAGCTCCCGATCAAGGGCGACAGCCTGACGTCGATTATCTCGGGACATCTCTTCCACCCTCCGATTCCCTTCGGGCAGAGCGATCCGGGCGGCTGCGTTCCGGAGGAGCTTCGGCGCATCGTCCTCCGCTCGCTGGCCAAGGAGCCCACGGCCCGCCACGAGTCGGCACGAGAAATGGCACGCGATCTGGCGAGCGTCCAGGCCCGGATTCCGTTTGTCGCCGAGGAGCTTGACAGCCTGCTGGTCCCTGACGCCCCCTCCGTAACGGCCGAGATGCCACGGCCCGGGAGCACCCAGGACCGCCTCAACGTCCAGTTTCTTGCCGGCGACACGACACCGCCAACGACCTTGCCTGCGGAACAGGCAACACCTCCCCCCTTTCAGGCGCGCAAGCCGATCCCCGCACCCAGCGAGCGCGCGACGACCGAGGCGCCGTCGCCGCCCGACGCCCAGGAACACGCCCGCCGCCGCCGCGTCGAAGCCCTCCTCTCGGAGGCTCACCGGCTTTCGGAGCAGGGGCACCTTCCGCAAGCCACGTTCCAGCTCAAGGCCATCCTCCAACTCGCCCCCGACCACACCGCCGCCCAGGAGCTGCTGAAGCGGATCGAGAGCCAGCTCGCCGAGCAGTCGGAACGACAGCGGCGAGCGGCCTCGCTGACGGAGGCCACAGCCCTCATCCGCTCGCACTTGGAGACCGGGGAGCTAGCGGCTGCGGAGGCCGCGCTCGAGGCGGCCCGCAAACGCTTCACCGGCGACACTCGCCTGAAGCCTCTCACCGCCGAGCTCGAGCGGGCGAGATCGGCCGAGCGGGTGGACCGGGCCCGCGCGCTTCTCTTCGAGGCGCGAATCCTCAACGAGGTGTACGAGTACGATGACGCCCTCGCCAAGCTCCGGGAAGCGAGCGTGCTCGCTCCCGATGACACCGAGGTGGCGAAGGCGATCGCCGACACCGAGGCGGCACGATCAGAGCACAAGGCACAAGAGGCTCACGAGGCGGCCGTGGCCGAGGCCTCGTCCCGTATCGAGGCCATGCTCGAATCCGGGGAGATCGACGCTGCGGTGGCTGCCATAGACGCTGCGGAGCGCGAGGTGGGTTCCGCACAGCTGTTCGCGGCTCTGCGCGGGCGCGCCGAGACGATTCGTCAGCGAGCGCGCGAGGCCAAGGTAGCCGGGCTGCTCGGCACCGCACGAGCTGCAATCGAGGAGCACCGGTTCGACGACGGTATCGCTGCCCTCGAGGAGGCCCTCAAGTGCAACCCGGGCGACCGCTTGGTCATCGAAATCTTGGAGCAGACCCGCGAGCAGGCCAGGCAACACGAGGCCGAGCGCCAGCGTGCCGAGCACCTTGCTGCCGTGCGCTCCCAGGTCGAGGTACACCTCGAGGCCGGCCGGCACGCCGACGCACGACGGGTCCTGTCGGCGGCGGTTGACGAGCTCGGCGGGCAGGCGTCCTTGACGGAGCTCGAGGAACGTCTCACCGAAGCGGTGAGGCGGCATGAGATCACCCAAAGATGCGAGAGCCTGCTGCGTCGCGCCGGAGAGGGCATCGAGGCCGGCGACCTCGCCAGCGCACTCGACGCCATTGCCGCCGCCCGGACTCTCCCCGTCGAGGGAACGGACCTCGCGGGCAGGATCGCCGGCGTCGAGACCGAGGTCCGCAATGCGGTTGCGCGTCAGCAGCAGACTCGCGAGCTGGCTGCGGCCGTCGGCCGCGTCGAGGGCTGCCTTGCCGAGGAGGACCTGGCGGGCGCGACTCGCGCCTTGCGCTTGGCCCGCAAGCTCTTTCCCGAGGCGCCACAGGTGGCCGAGCTGGCGTCGCGCCTCGGCGCCCTGGAGAAGGAGCAGGCAGAGGCCGCCACTGCGGGTTACACGGCCGCCGTACGAGAGGCGCTGGAGGCAGGCCGCTACGAGCGCGCCATCTCGATCCTGAACGAGGCGCGCACGGCCCAACCCAACGATCCGGAGATCGGCCGCCGGCTGGATGAAGCGCGCCGCCTGCAGGCAGAGGCGACCGTCCGCCGGCACCTCGACGGCGGCGATCTCGACGGCGCCGCGCACGCGCTCAAGCTGGCGCGACGGCTCTACGGCACCAGCGACAGCCTTACCGAGCTCGAGCAGAGGATTGCGGAGCTGAGGAAGGGCGAGGAGGGCTGAGGAGCTGCGACGTGCTCTGAAGCGCGCTTCGCCACCGTCGTCCAGGTGGGTGGGTGTCGTCTCGCGTCTTGCGTGCCCGGGTGGCAGGGGCAACCCGATCACCTAGTCACCTGATCATTTAATCACTTAATCACCGGGTGGGCGGGCGGGGCTCTGCAATGCCGCCGACACGGCGTCGGCGACGCCCGGGGCCGCCTGGACCAGCACTTTCAGATCGGCACCCATGCCATCCGGGTCGAGCAGTCGCTTGATCTCCTGCCGCCTACCGTACGTGTCACTGTCGAGCTCCGCGTCAAGACCGAGGCCGCCGGCCTCGACCAGCTCGGCGAGACCCGCCCGGACCAACAGCTCGGCCAGCGGGAAGAGACCGACCTCGCACCAGCCCACCGCCCCGGCGGCCTCGCGCAGGTCGTCCCAGTTGACATGGGCGGTGATGTCCTGCTCGCCCGGGACGTCGAGCGGATTCCTGCCCAGTCGGTGCTCCCGGTAGCAGGCGAGCGAGCCGCCAAAACGCCCGCGGGAATCGTAAAGACGCGCGGCCGGGTACCCGTAGTCGAGCGTGATGGCCGCGCCGCGCGCTCCGGCCCAACGCATGAGCTGCTCGTGAATGCCGCGCGCGTGGAGGTTGATTTCGGCGATCTGTCCGACCTCGAGACGAACACCGTGCCGGAGCAGGTAGTCTGTCAGCTCAGGCGGCGCAGTGCGCTCCTGCCACTCCAGCGAGCCACCTTCGGCGGTTACCCACAACTCACAGAGGGTGTCCTCCCGCCGGACGACGCGGTGCACCGGCAGCGCGTCGTACAGCTCCGACAGATGCAAGAGCGCCGCTCCGCGCGGTGGCGGCGCCTCCTGCAGCGACTCGAACACATCGACCGTACCCGAACCGGCGAAGCGCTCGCTCTGCAGTGTCCGCAGCGCCTCGGACCGCTCCACTGAGACCGCACGCTCGAGAGCGCCGGCGGTCTCCTGCCCCAGCAGCGCAGCCAGGTAGGAGCCGTCGCCGGAGGCAACATCCACTACCGTCAGCGGCCCCAGCCGTGCCGCCAGCTCTTGAAGCCAGCGCCCGTGCACGGCCGCGTACCAGCCGGAGGCGGTCGGCGCCGTCAGGTAGTCGCCGGCCCGCCCGTACCGCGGGCGGTTGCAGCTGTAGTAGCCGTGGCGAGGATGGTACAGCGCTAACTCCATGAAGTCGTGGAAGCTGAGAGCCCCGCCCCGCTTTGCAATCTCTCGGTCAACCCACATGGCTTCAGCAGTCTACATCAGGTTCAATCAACATGACTTGAGGTTGCGCAGACGGCCATCCTGTGCTATACAGTCGGCGCTGCTTTCGAGAGAAAGTGGGCCCGTGGCCCACTTTTTTTAACGCAGCGGAGAAGGGATGAAGGTCGAACAGAGTTTGCGAGAACAGCTCCAGTCGCTGGTTGCGGGCGAAGGGCTCCAGCTCCTCGACGTCGAGGTCGCGGGCAGCGGTCCCAAGGTCGTTCTGCGCCTCGTCATCGACGGCCCCGCCGGGGTCAATCTGGATCATTGCGCCCTCATCTCCCGGCAGGTGTCGGCGCTGCTCGACGTGGAAGACCCCGTCGAGCACCGCTACACGCTCGAGGTCTCTTCACCCGGTCTGGAGAGAAAGCTGTACTCCGAAGGCGACTATCACCGGTTCGCGGGCCAAGACGTGAAGGTGAAGATGCGCCCCGAGTACCGGGAGGTGCGGTCCGCCACCGGCCAGCTGCTGGGCCTCGAGGCGGGCGTCGTCCGCCTCGTCGACCAGTCCGGAGAGATCATCGAGCTACCGTTCGACCATGTCTTCGAAACCCGCCTCCAGGTGGACTGGAAGGCCTTGACCAGCAAAAGGAAGTACCGCCCATGAAGCTCGACATCAACACGCTGATCCGCCAGGTAGCGGTGGAGCGCGACATCGAGCCCGAGAAGCTGCTCGACGCGGTGGCCGAGGCCATCTCGTCGGCCGCCCGCAAGCACTACAAGGAGCGGAGCGTGCTGACCGAGATCGATGAGGAGACGGGCGAGGTCACCTGCTGGCGGACCCGCGCCGTCGTCGAGGAGGTCGAGGACCCCGAGATCGAGATGACCCTGGAAGAGGCCCGCCAGACCGATCCTGAGATCGAGATCGGCGGCGAGCTCCGGTGGCCGCTCGACACCTCACAGCTGGGCCGGATTGCCGCCCAGTCCGCTCGTCAGGTGCTGTTCCAGAGGGTCCGTGAGGCGGAGCGCGCGGTGGTCTACCGCAACTACGTCGAGCGCATCGGAGAAATGCTCAACGGCATCGTCAAGCGCATGGATCGCGGCAACCTCATTCTCGAGCTCGGCGATACCGAAGGCATCATCCCTCGCGGGCACCAGGTGCGCCACGAGCGCTACGGGCAGGGGGACCGCATCCGCGCGGTCGTCGTCGACGTCACGATGGATGCCAGCCGGCCGCAGATCGTGCTGTCCCGTACCCATCCGACGTTGCTCGAGAAGCTGCTCGAGATGGAGGTCCCCGAAATCTACGACGGCACCGTGGTGATCAAGGTTTGCGTGCGGGAAGCCGGTGAGCGCGCCAAGGTGGCGGTGTCCTCGCGCGACCGCGACGTGGATCCGGTGGGCGCCTGCGTCGGCCTCAAGGGCTCGCGGGTGCAGGCGATCACGCGCGAGCTCAAGGGCGAGAAGATCGACATCATTCCCTGGTCGAACGACCTCGTGACCTTCGCCCAGAACGCCCTCGCCCCGGCCAAGATCAACCGGGTCGCGGTACGCGAGGAGCCGGTGACGATTCCGTTGCGCGACGAAGACGGCAACCTCGTCCTGGATGAGGAAGAACGGCAGGTCTACGAGGAGAAGATGGACACGGTCCTCGACGTGATCGTCGGCAGCGAGCAGCTGTCTCTCGCCATCGGCAAGCGCGGCCAGAATGTCCGCCTGGCCTCGAAGCTGCTCAACTGCAGGATCGAAATCAAGAGCGAGGACGCAGTCAAGGACGAGCTGGCCTCCGCCCTCGCCGCGATGCTGCGTGAGATGGAGGGAGTGACGGACGAGGAGGAACTGCCGGCGGTGGAGACATCCTCTTCGGACGACAACTACGACCAGTTGATCCCTCTCGAGGAGCTCCCCGCTCTGACGGACCGACTGCGCGAGCGGCTCGAGGACCATGGGGTTCACACCGTCAAGGACATTCTGTCGCGCAACGTCGAGGAGCTGTCCAACATCCCCGGCATCGGGCCGGTGACGGCGCAGCGACTCCTCGACATGGCACAGCAGGCTCTCGATGTGGCCCTTGCCGAGGCTGCCGAACAGGGATCCGCAGAGGAGTAAGTGCAAATGGTGCAGCAGCTTCGAGTTGTCGACCTCGCGCAGACCATGGGTATCACCCCGACCGAGCTCATCTTCAAGCTGCGGTCGATCGGGGTCAGCGTGACGGGCGAGGAAGACACCCTCGATCTTGGAACCGTTCGCGCGATCATTACCGGTGAAACGCTGCAAAAGCGGCCGCGTGAAGTCATCGTGCGCCGCGACACCAGCGACGAAGAAGCTGCCGGTACCAGTGCCCGCGACCGGCTGGCGCGGCGCAAGCGGCGCAAGATCATCAAGACCGAGCGTGAGATCGCGGAGGTCGGCGGACACGGCCCGGCCACGGAGACGCCTGCCGACGCAAAGGCCGGGGCAGGGGCGACGGCCGCAGCGGCCGTCGAGGAGCTGGAAGAGCCCGCCGCCGAGGCCGTGGAGACGGCCGAGGAAGTCGCGGTTGACGAGGCCGCCGCCGAGGAAGTCGCGGCTGCCCAAGTGGAGCCGGCGGAGGAAATGGCCGCGGCGGCACCAGCCGGCGACGCCACGGCCGCGACGGCCGAGGACGAGGATGAGGACGAGGAGGCGGTCGCCAAGCCGAAGGTGGAGATCTCGGAAGAGGAGCTGACGGCCGCCCGTGCGGAGACACCCGAAGAGCCGCAGCGCGTGCGGGCAAGGAAGGCTCACACGCCTCTCGAGCAGGGCCTGCGAGAGCTCTCGCCCGATGAGATCAAGGAGCGCCTGAAGGCACAGCGCACGGCAGAGAAGCGGGCCCGGTCCGCGCGCAAGACCGGCACCGCCACCAGCCGAAAGGCCAAGGCCGCAGCCGACGCCCGCGAGATCCGCGATCTCCTCAACAAGTTCGAGGAGCAGAAGCTCAAGAGCCAGCAGGAAACGACGACCCCCGCCGCGCGACCGGCTCGGCGCCCCGGTCCGGGGGCCCGGCCGGCGGCGAAGAGACGCAAGCGTCGGCTGCGCGAGGACACCACCCCGGCACCGCCGCAGCCGCGCCGCACGGTCCAGTTCAAGGACGGCGAGCGGCCGGAGGGCCCGATCATCCTGTCGGAAATGGTGACGCCCAAGGAGCTGGCCGACAAGCTCAACATCACGGTCAAGGACCTCCTCGGCGTGCTCATCCAGCGCGGCGTCATGGTGACCACCAACCAGTCGCTGCCGCACGAGCTCGCCGAGCAGGTGTGCGCCGATCTCGAGATCGAAGCGATGGTTGCGTCGGTCGAGGAGCTGATCGAGTATGAGCGCGAGGAGGCCGAGGAGGCCGCCGGACCGACGGTGTCGCGGCCGCCGGTCGTCACCGTCATGGGGCACGTAGACCACGGCAAGACCTCGCTTCTCGACGCCATCCGGTCCAGCCGCGTCGCCGAGCAGGAAGCTGGCGGCATCACCCAGCACATCGGTGCGTCGCGAATCACCGCGCCGGGCGATCGCTCGGTGGTGTTCATCGACACCCCCGGCCACGAAGCGTTCACCCATATGCGTGCCCGCGGCGCCCAGGTCACGGACATCGTGGTCCTCGTCGTGGCCGCCGACGACGGTGTGATGCCGCAGACGGTCGAGGCGATCAATCACGCTCGCGCCGCCGGCGTTCCGCTGATCGTCGCCATCAACAAGATCGACAAGGCTAACGCCAACCCCGATCGGGTCAAGCAGGCCCTGACCGAGCAGGAGGTCCTGGTAGAGGACTGGGGCGGAGACGTCCCGTCGGTGGAGGTGTCGGCCAAGAAGCACACCGGCATCGACGACCTGCTCGACATGATCCTGCTGGTCTCCGAGCTGAAGGACCTCAAGGCCACTCACGAGGGCCCGGCTCGCGGAGTGGTGCTCGAGGCGCGCAAGGAGAAGGGCCGCGGCATCGTCGCCACCGTTCTTGTGCAGCAGGGCACTCTCTCCGTCGGCGACTACTTCTTCTGCGGCTCGACCTGGGGCCGCGTCCGCGCACTCACCAGTGATCTTGGCCAGCGGGTGGACGAGGCCGGGCCGTCCGACCCGGTGGAGGTCACGGGCTTTGACACCGTGCCGGGAGCCGGCGACCTGATGCAGGTCGTTGAGACCGAGGAGAGAGCGCTCGAGGTTGCCTCCTACCGCAGCCAGCGGGAGAAGGAAGACGCCCTCATGGCAACCCGCAAGGTGTCGCTGGAGAACCTCTTCGACCAGATTGCGGCCGACGCGATCAAGGAGCTCCACATCGTCGTCAAGGCGGACGTGCAGGGCTCCGTCGAGGTCCTCCGGGACACGTTGACCAACCTGTCAACGGAGAAGGTCAAGATCACCGTGCTGCACGGCTCGGTGGGTGCGGTCACCACCAACGACGTCATGCTGGCCTCGGCCTCCAACGCGATCATCATCGGCTTCAACGTCCGACCCGAGCGCACGGCCAAGAACCTCGCTGAGGAGGAACAGGTCGACATCCGGCTCTACACCGTGATTTACAACCTGATCGAGGACATCAAGAAGGCCATGGTCGGGCTTCTCGAGCCCGAGTTCCGGGAGGAGGACCTCGGACAGGCGGAGGTCCGCGAGATCTTCCGGGTGCCAAAGATCGGGGCCATCGCCGGCTGCCACGTCACCGAGGGCGTCGTGCCGCGCAACGCCAAGGTTCGGCTGCTGCGGGACAACGTCGTTGTCCACGAGGGGACGATCGCCTCCCTGAGGCGGTTCAAGGAGGACGCGTCGGAGGTCCGCCAGGGCTTCGAGTGCGGCATCGGCCTCGAGCGCTACCAGGACATCAAGGTTGGCGATGTGATCGAGGCCTATCATCTGGTGGAAGTGGCGCCGGAGCTGTGATGAAGCCATGGTCGACGACGCGAAGCTATTTGTAGGTGTCGCGCGCCTCGAGATCCACATACCCGAGGCACGTAGCCTGAAGGCCAAACGGAGCGTGACGCGCCGGCTGGTGGAGCGCGTCCGCAGCCGCCACCAGGTGCTGGCGATCGAGGCCGGGCACCAGGACCTCTACCAGCGGTCCGGCCTCGCATTCTGCGCGATGTCGACGGATCCGGTCGACGCCGAGGCCCGCCTGCAACGGGTACGCAACACTATCGACGAGGTCTGGGACGGCCCGATCCTCAGCTGGGAGATCGGCGTCCATCAGCTGTGATGGCCGGATCGGAGAAACCATGGCACGCTCATCCTACGACCGCAACGCCCGCCTAGAGGAGTCGATTCGCTCCGTCCTGGCGGAGCTGCTGCTGCGCGAGATCAAGGATCCGCGCCTCGAGGCGGTGACGATCTCGAGCGTCAAGCTATCGGCGGACCGCTCGCACTCGTCGGTGTACTTCTCTGTCATCGGCGATGCAGAGCGTGAGCGGCAGGCGGCCGACGGCTTTGCCGCGGCGGCATCGTTCCTGCGCCGCGAGCTCGGACAACGGATGCGGATGCGCGTCCTGCCCGAGCTGAAGTTCCTCCGGGACACCTCGTACGAGTATGGCGACCACATGGAACGGGTGCTGGACCGCCTCCGCCAAGAGGGCCTGATCCCACCGCCGCAGGACGACGACAGCTCAACCGAGGATGACGAATGACGCGCGGTTCTAGCGACGCCGTCGAGGCGGTCCGCTTCCTCGCCGACGCTCGGCGGGCGCTCGTGACCTCGCACATGAGCCCGGACGGCGATGCGCTCGGTTCGGAGGTCGCGATCTGCGAGCTAGCGGCCGCCCTCGGCACAGAGACCGTCATCGTCAACCGCGATCCGGCACCGGCCGGAATCGCCGAGCTGCCCGGCGCGGAGCTGGTTCGGATCGCCCCGACGACGCCGGAGGACTTTCCCGGCGCCTTCGACCTCGTCGTCACGATGGAGTGCCCCGGTCTCGACCGTCCGGGCCTCGAGGGCCTCGACGCGCTACCAATCCTCAACATCGATCATCATGCCGCCAACGACCGCTACGGCGCGCTCAACTACCTCGACGAGAACGCCCCGGCGGTCGGCGAGATGGTGCTCCGGATGTTCCGCGCCGCCGGCATCGCGCCGAGCGCCCGCGCCGCCACCGCGATGTACGTCGCCCTCAGCACCGATACCGGTGACTTTTGCTACAGCAACGCGACCCCGCGCGCATTCCTCGCCGCCGCCGAGCTGGTCGAGGCCGGCGCGCAGCCGGAGCAGGCCGCGGAGTGGGTGCACCAGCGGCGCAGCGCCGCCTCCGTGCGCCTTCTCGGCGAGGCCTTGCGGACCCTCGAGCTGACCGAGAACGGCCGGGTCGCCTCTCTCACGGTCGACGCGGATGCGTTCGCGCGCGCGGCCGCCTCACCCGCCGACACCGATGAGCTGATCAACGTTCCGCGAACCATCGCCGGCGTCGTCGCCGCCGTCCTTTTCAAGCAGTGGCAGCCCGGCGTGGTGCGCGTCAGCCTGCGCTCGCGAGGCGCGATTGACGTGCACACCATCGCTGCGGCGTACGGCGGCGGCGGTCACACCAAGGCTGCCGGATGTACGGTTCAGGGCGAGCTCGCCGACGTCCGATGCGAGGTACTCGCCCGGCTCCGAGCTCTGCTGGAGAGCGGCTCGTGAGCCGGCGCCGCCCCTCCCGCTGGCACGGCCTGCTGCCGGTCTTCAAGACCGCCGGGCCAACCTCCCACGACATCGTCGACATCGCGCGCAAGGCACTGCGCGAGAGGCGTATCGGCCACACCGGCACCCTTGACCCGATGGCCGAAGGACTGCTGCTGCTGTGCGTGGGCCAGGCAACGCGCCTGCAACAGTACCTGCTGGCGTGGGACAAGACCTACGGCGGCGTCATCCGCCTCGGACAGGCCACCACGACCTACGACCTCGAGGGAGCGTTCACTGACCCAAGCGGCGCCGTACCCGAACTGGACGAGGATCGTCTGCGCGAGCTCGAGGCCGCGTTCAGCGGCGAGATCGACCAGGTGCCGCCGCCCTTCTCAGCCAAGAAGGTCGACGGCAAGAAGCTCTACGAGCTGGCGCGGAGCGGCCGGGCGGTCTTGGTCGAGCCCAAGCGCGTCACTGTCCACGATCTCAAGCTCGAGCGCGAGGGGGCGGACCTGCTGAGGTTTACGGTACGCACCTCATCCGGCTTCTACGTCCGCTCGCTGGCCCACGATATCGGCCGGAGGCTCGGCTGCGGCGGGCATCTCGTGCACCTCGAGCGCTCCCGTATCGGGCCGTACGAGCCCGCGTGCGCCCTCTCCCAATCAGCGCTTGAGGCGGTCTCCGACCCGCAGGAGATCGTGAGCGGACCGGCGTGGGTGCCTTTCGCGGAGATTCAGCTCCCCCACCCCCGGATCACCCTCAACCCGAGTGCCGGGGATCGATTCAACCATGGCGGCGAGGTCATCGTACTGCGGCAGGATCCCGGAACGGTCTTGCAGGACGACCTCGTGGCCGTTCACGGACACGACGGCAACCTGCTGGGTATCGGCGGCGTCGTCAACGTGCTCGCTCGCGGCAGGACCGTTGTCCTGCGGCCGCGGATGGTCGTCAGCGCGACCACCGAAGAAAGGCAGCCATGAGGGACCGGATTGCCCTTCATGTGTTGCCAGGCGGGCCACATCCTGGTAACGTACCCCTGCCTTCGCGCGCGGAGGCCGTGTAAGCTTTGGAGGAGAACGTGAGTCACTTCGATATCCAGAAACCCGGCATCATCGACGAGTTCCGGACCCAACCCGGGGACACCGGTTCTCCCGAGGTGCAGGTCGCGCTGCTGACCCGCAGAATTCAGTACCTGACCGAGCACTTCAAGACCCACAAGAAGGACTTCCACTCGCGGCGCGGCCTCCTCCGTCTCGTCGGGCGGAGGCGCCGTCTGCTTGAGTACCTCAAGCAAAAGGACATCAAACGCTACCGCGAGCTGGTGAAACGGCTCGGACTGCGCGGGTAAGGACCCAACCGAATGCGAATTGAGAAGACCGTCGAGATCGACGGCAAGACCCTTACGTTCTCTCTCGGCAAGCTGGCAAAGCAGGCGGACGGTTCCTGTACTGTCGCCCTGGCGGAAACCATCGTCCTGGTGACCGCCTGTGCAACGCCTTCAGAGCGGGAGGGCATCGACTTTCTGCCGCTGACCGTCGACTACCGTGAGTACACCTATGCCGGCGGCCGCATCCCCGGCGGCTGGTTCAAGCGCGAGGGGCGCCCCAGCGAGAAGGAGATCCTCACCTGTCGGGTGATCGATCGCCCGCTACGGCCGCTCTTCCCCGACGGCTACCACCGCGAGACCCAGGTCATCGGCATGGTGCTGTCGGCGGACGGCGAGAACGACCCCGACATGCTCGCTCTCAGCGGCGCCTCGATGTCGTTGATGGCCGCCGAGCGGATTCCGTTCTCCACTCCGATAGCCGGCGTGCGCGTGGGCCGCGTCGACGGCAAGCTGATCCTCTTCCCGACCCACAGCGAGCGTGATAGGGGTGAGCTCGACCTGGTTGTCGCCGGCACCGAGGACGCGGTCGTGATGGTTGAGTGCGGCGCCAATGGGCTGCCGGAGTCGGTCATCCTCGACGCGATCGACCTGGCCCACGCCAATATCAAGCGGATCATCGCCACTCAGCGCGAGATCATCGCCGAGCTCGGCGTCAACAAGCCCGAGTGGATCGTCCCCGAAAAGGCCTGGCCGGCCGACCTCGAGGAGCAGGTTCGCTCCCAGTGGATGGACCGGCTCGCCGAGGCGATGCTCGTCAAGGGCAAGCTTGCCCAGGGCGACGCCATCAAGGCGGTTCAGACCGAGGCGCTTGCCGCCCTTTCCGAAGAGGAGCTGGCGGAGCGTGGCTCCTGGGTCAAGAAGATCCTCCACGACATTGTCAAGGAGATCACCCGCCGTACGATCCTCGACGAGGGCCGCCGCCTCGACGGCCGCGCCTTCGACGAGATCCGCCCGGTTACCTGCGAGGCGGGCGTCCTGCCGCGCACGCATGGCTCGGCGCTGTTCACCCGCGGTGAGACCCAGGCGCTGGTCACCTGCACCCTGGGCACCTCCGAGGACACCCAGATCATCGAGTCTTTCGAGGGCGACTCCAAGCGACGCTTCCTGCTGCACTACAACTTCCCGCCGTTCTCGGTCGGCGAGGTCCGCTTCCTCCGCTCGCCGGGGCGCCGAGAAATTGGGCACGGCAACTTGGCCCGGCGCGCGATCACACCGGTGCTGCCGGACGAGGCCGAGTTTCCCTACACGCTCCGCCTCGTCTCCGACATCCTGGAGTCCAACGGCTCCTCGTCCATGGCCTCCGTGTGCGGCGGCTCACTGTCGCTGATGGATGCGGGCGTGCCGATTAGCGAGGCGGTGGCCGGTGTTGCCATGGGGCTTGTCTCCGACGGCAGCCGCCACGCCGTACTCACCGACATCGCCGGTCAGGAAGACCACTACGGCGACATGGACTTCAAGGTGACCGGCACGCGCGACGGTATCACCGCCCTGCAGATGGACATCAAGATTTCCGGTCTGGATCGCAGCCTCCTCGAGCGGGCGCTCGAGCAGGCTCGCCAGGCCCGCCTGTTCCTGCTCGACGTCATGTCGCAGGCCATCTCCCAGGCCCGCCCCGAGATCTCGCCGTACGCTCCTCGGATCACCCAGATCAAGATCGACCCCGACATGATCCGGAACGTCATCGGCCCTGGGGGCAAGACAATCCGCGCCATCGTCGAGGAGACCGGCGCCCGCATCAACGTCGAGGATGACGGTACGGTGCAGATCGCCTCCAACGATCAGGCTTCGACCGCCAAGGCAATCGAGATCATCCAGGGCCTCACCCGCGAGGCCAAGGTCGGTGACGTCTTCGACGGCACCGTACGGCGAATCGAGCCCTACGGTGCGTTCGTCGAGATCCTGCCCAAGCAGGACGGCCTGCTGCACATCTCAGAGGTGTCGATGGAACGGATACCCGAAATCCGTGACGTCCTCAACGAAGGGGACACCATCAAGGTCAAGATCATCGGCATCGACGGCAACGACCGCATCAAGCTGTCGCACCGCGTCCTCCTCGAGGAGGAGGCGCGAGCCCGCGGCGAGGAGGTCCCCCACCGCGAGGAGCGCAGCGACCGCCCCCGCCGAGACGACCGCCGCGGCGGACGTCCGCGGGGTGGCGACCGCGGCCGCGGAGGCTCAGGCGGGCGCGGCGGCCGCGGCTGACACAAGCTCTCGCGATCTCCTGCAGAAACCGCCCCACGAGCGGGATCGTGGCCGTCGTGGCGGCCGCTGGGAGCATTCCGCTCCGGAGTGCTCTTCGCACGCCTTCCCCCGGCGGTTAGGGGCCGTCCTACAGCCCCGCCGCCATCATGGCGGCACCGATGAGGAGGCCGATGACGAGGTTCGCCGTCTTGGCGACGACCGCGTCGCGCGGTGAGATTCCGAGCAGCGGCAGAAGCGCATGGCCGTCCTGAACGATCGAGTTCGCCACCAGCACGGAAAGTGGCGCCTGGCCGGAGGCGAACAGTGCGACGACGATGATGTGCGGACCGGAGATCGGGATCAGGCCCAGCAGCGAGGCGCCGACGAGCAGGAGGGCGCCGTGGCCGACGACGAGCCGTTCCAACGATGCCTGCGGTCCGAGCAACGACACGCCTATGAGCGCGGCCGCCGTCCAGGCGAAGATCCGCGGTGCGTGGTGCAGGAACAGGTGCCGCCACAAATGCTCCTCGAGGTAGTGTCTCGGTGCTACGAGCACGAGCGCCACTCCGGCAAGGGTCACGGCGGCGAAGAGGACGGTCTCCAGGTTGCCGGAGTCGGTCTGTGCCGCCAGCGCCGTGCCGTGGCCGTGGGAGTGCAGCTGGAAGCCAGCGACGAGGGTAGCCACCAGCCCGAGAAGCAGAACAACCAGCACGAAACGAGGCACCGGCGCATCGAAACGAGGCCGCAACAACCAACGATCGCGGGCAGCCCCCTCCGGGGTAAGGTCCTCGGCGTGCAGCTCGGCCATCAGGCAGGGCTCGGAGCGGCCGATGCGGAGCCGCCTCAGAGCGACGTCAGTCAGCCATCCGCCGCAAGTCCCAACCACGAACAGTCCCGCGAAAAGAGCCAGCGCCCGCTTCGGGAATAGAGCCAGCATCAGGAACGCCTCATCACCGCACGTAGCTAGCAACGCCCCGGTGACCGCACCGAGGGTCACCGCGCCCCGCGAGTACATCGAGTCCACCAGGTAGGCGCCGGCGCAGCCCGGCGTTGCCCCGAGGAACGCTGCGAGGACATACTGCTGCGTTCCCCGCTCGGCGATGCCGGCCAGGTGGCCGCGGGTACGGACGGACACCAGCTCGACAAAGGCCATCATGACGAACACCAGGCTCGTGATGAGGGCCGCGTGGAGCAGCTCGATGAGGATCGGATACATGACGGCTCCGTGGCGAGAATACCAGCTCCTCAGGCTCGGTCTCGATTCGGGTCGAGAGGCGACCTTGCGGGCGAACGATGCGTCGGGTTGTGGTACCGTGGCTCCCCAGTTTGAAGGGGGGGGTACCTCGCGATGGGGTGGTTCCGGTCTCGCTTTCTTTTCTTCCTGACAATGGTTGCTGCAACGGTCCTGGTCCCATCGACGGCGGCGGCGGCCGAGGGCGGCGGCGCCGAGCTCGGCGCCTCTCTTCCGCTGTGGTCGGTCATCCCGTTCGCCGGGATTCTGCTCTCGATCGCGATCTTTCCGCTGGTGGCGCCGGAGTTCTGGCACCACCACTTCGGCAAGATCTCCGCCGGGTGGGCGCTGGTGTTCGCGGTGCCGTTCGTCCTCGCCTACCACGGCGAAGCGATGCACGAGATCCTGCACATCTACATCATCGACTACATCCCGTTCATCATCCTGCTGTGGGCGCTGTTCACCGTCGCCGGAGGGATCCTCATCCGGGGCTCGTTCAACGGAACACCCGGGCTCAACACCGTCTTCCTGCTGATCGGCACCCTCATCGCCTCGTGGGTCGGCACCACGGGTGCGGCCATGCTCCTCGTACGTCCCGTAATCCGCGCCAACGCGCGCCGTCAACACAAGGTGCACACGCTGGTCTTCTTCATCTTCCTGGTCGCCAACGTCGGCGGCTCTCTGACGCCACTCGGCGACCCGCCGCTGTTTCTCGGTTTCCTGCACGGCGTGCCGTTCTTCTGGACCTTCCGGATCATCCCGGAAACTGCCACCGTGGCCGCGATCCTGCTGGTCCTGTACTTCATCCTCGACTCGGTCTTCTGGCGGCGCGAGACCGTTGCCGCCCGGCAGCCCCATGACGGTCCGCAGGAGAGGCTCAAGATCGAGGGCCTGCACAACCTGCTGTTTCTCGGCGGCATTCTCGGCGGGGTCCTGCTGTCGGGGATGTGGCACGCGGGCGCGATATCAATCTTCGGCGTCCAGCAGCACATCCAGAACGTCGCCCGTGATGGCCTCCTGATCCTGATGGGTGTGCTGTCGATGGTGACGACGTCGAAGAGGATCCGCGAGGACAACTCTTTCTCGTGGTTCCCGATCCAGGAGGTCGCCTACCTGTTCGCCGGCATCTTCATGACGATCGTACCGGCGCTGGCGATCCTGCGCGCCGGCGAGCACGGCGCCCTGGCCGGGCTCATCGCGGCGGTCCGAGACCCGGCCCACTACTTCTGGGTGACCGGCGGGCTGTCCTCGTTCCTCGACAACGCGCCGACCTACCTAACGTTCTTCAACAGTGCGCTGGGGCGGTTCTTCCCGGGCATCCCCGAGCAGCAGGCGGTGCACAGCCTGATCACTCATCAGGAAGAGTTCCTGAGGGCAATCTCCACCGGAGCTGTGTACATGGGGGCGAATACCTACATCGGCAACGCCCCCAACTTCATGGTCAAGTCAATCGCCGAGGAACACGGGGTCGAGATGCCGAGCTTCTTCGGCTACATGCTGCGCTACTCGCTGCCGATCCTGATCCCGGTGTTTATCCTGGTCACGGTGATCTTCTTCATGGGAGCGTGAGATGTGCCACGGAACCTACGTAGAGATAGAAATCCATGGACCCGGCGACCAGGCCGTTGGGTTCGTGGAAGGATACCGATTGGCGTGTGACGACCCGGGCCAAGTGTGGTTCGCGGGGCGGGAGCACGTTGACCTCGAAGGCTTCTTCGACACGCTGCGCAGCAAGCTGCACCGCGATGCCCACGTGATCTGCTCGCGAGCCCTCGCCGACGCGATGGCGGTGGCCCTGGATGCCACGGATCTGGTCGAGCTCGAGGTGGCCTCGATCAGACAGATCGAGCACGCGGAGATGCCTTTCCGCTACGAGGTGTACTCGCGCGAGGAGGCATCCGCGGTGCGAAAGGTGATCGAAGAGCAGCTGCCGGAGGGCATCCGCCTCGAGGAGTACCAGCCCGAGGAGCGGGTCCTGGACGACGCGCGCGGAGTCGAGCTGTACGGCCCGGTGCATGACTACACGCTCAGCGCCTCGGGAAGGTATGTCGGTCCCGTTCCCGGCGTGCTCGAGCTGGCGCGGCGCCTCTCCGATCAGACTTTCATCCACCCCGAGAAGATCCACCTCCACCACACGACGTGAGACCAGTCGCCCTGCTCACCGACTTCGGGGACGACGATCACTACGTCGGTGTACTGCATTCGATCCTGGTGCGCGACGCTCCAGGCCTGGAGCGTATCGACCTCACCCACGGCGTCGCCGCCGGCAACATCTGGGCGGCGAGCTTCTTTCTACGCTGCGCCTGGCCCCACCTGCCGGCGACCGCAGTGGTTCTGGCGGTGGTCGACCCGGGCGTCGGCACCGGCCGCAGGGCGGTAGCGGTCGAGGTCGAAGGGCGCTGGCTGGTGGCTCCCGACAACGGCCTTGCGGCGGCGGTGGCGCCGGCATCGCGGCTGGTCGTCCTCGACCCCTCGACCATGGCTCTCGGATGCGTTTCCCCGACCTTCCACGGCCGTGACATCTTCGCCCCGGCGGCAGCACGCATCGCGTGCGGCGTCGAGCCGACCACACTCGGTGTCGAGGCCGACCCGGACGGGCTCGCCCCCTGCCCTCTCCCCGATCCACAACGCGACGGGTCCACGGTCCGCGGAGTTGTCCTCCATGTCGACCATTTCGGCAACCTGATCTCCAACATTCCCGCCTCCTGGGCGCCGGCGATAGGTGGCATGCGCGCCGGATGGCAGCACATCGCCCGCCGCGTCCGGACCTACAGTGACGCGGCGCCGGGTGAGGTGGTCATGCTGGAGGGATCGTCGGGGCTGCTCGAGCTGGCGGTGGCCGGCGACTCGGCCGCGACCGTCCTCGACCTCAATATCGGCGACGAGGTCGAGATCATCTTGCCTAGGCAGTAAACCACAAAGGCACAAAGAGCACGTCGGAGCACCAGGACCTCTTCGTGCCCCTCTTTGTGTCTTCGTGTCTTGGTGGTTCTCTCGCGGCCAGCCTCGGCTCATCAAGCGGTCTGGCCTCCGGAGAGGTGGTCGGGGACCATGGCCTCGGGACAGATACGGTTGAAACCGCACCACGCGCACAGCGGTCCGGGTCGAGCCGGAAACTCCTGGGCAACGATCGCATCGCGGGCCAGCGCCAGGAAGCGCGCCCGCAGCTGCTCGCCGCGCTCCCGGGAAATCTCCTCCCAGCGCGTCGTGCCGTGGCGCAGGTAGTGGTAGCCCGCAAGGCAGGACTCGCCGCCGTGGCGCTCCATGACGCAGCTCGCGTACAGCGGCGCCTGCAGCCCCTCCGAAAAGTCCGAGCTGTTCCCCTCTCGCGACGAGGTCTTGTAGTCGACCACGAACAGCCGCCCGCCCGCGGTGCGCCCGACGCGGTCGGCAAAGCCGGTGAAGACGACGTCCGGCGACAGGCGAACGCTGAGCCGCTGCTCGAGGGCGAGTGTCTCGCTCCGGTCGATGGTGAAGACGGTATCGTGGAAGGATGCCACCAGCTCACGTCCGCGCCGTGAGTAGACCTCGGGAGAGTCGCCCACGCGCACGATGGCGACGTCATCGGTCCAGCGCTCCTGCCACTGTCCGTCGAAGCGCCGCAGCGCCTCGCCCTGGCCGGGATCACCGCCTTCGGCCCGTTCCTGGTACAGCCACTCGAGGACATCGTGGACGACCATGCCCAGGTGGGCCTCGATCGACCGGAACGCCTCCCGCATTCCCTGGAGATAACGGTACCGGTAGCGCAGGGGACACTGTGCAAAGGTCTTGAGGCGCGAGAAAGAGAACAGGTTGCTCGGCGTCGGTGTGCGGGCAGGCCCCTCCATGACGGGGGAGTGTAGCAGGCGGGCATGGGCTACCATTGAAGGTCACGAGGGGAGGTCGCGATGCGTGAGCTACAGCTTTTCCTGGCCGGTCGATGGACGAATGGCGAAGAGGCGGCCGAGATTCGCTCGCCCTTCGACGGGAGAGTCGTCTCACGTGTCCAGCGTGGCAGCGCAGCCCAGCTCGAGGCGGCGGCCGAGGCCGCCAGGCGGGCGGGGCACAGGATGGCTGCCCTGGCTCCGGCCGAGCGCGCAGCCATCCTCGGGCGCGCGGCTCACCGCATCCACGAGCAGCGGGAGCAGCTGGCTCTGGCCATCAGCGAGGAGGCCGGCAAGCCGATCTCCCTCGCCCGCGGCGAGGCCGACCGCTGCTTCGACACCTTCATCGAGTCGGCCCATGTGGCCCGCCACCCCGAGGTCGTTGCCCAGGACCTGGCGGGGTACGTCTCCGGAGCCGGTCGGCTCGCCCTCACCCGGCGCGTGCCAATCGGCCCGGTGCTGGCCATCACGCCGTTCAACTTTCCGCTCAACCTGGTTGCGCACAAGCTGGCCCCAGCGGTGGCCGCGGGTTGCCCGGTGGTGCTCAAACCGGCCAGCCAGACGCCGAGCCCGTCTCTGATGCTGGCAGCCATTCTCGAGGAGGCCGGGCTCCCGGAGGGCGGGCTCTCGGTCGTTCCGTCACGCTCGGCAGACGTCGAGCCGCTGGCCGAGGACGAGCGCTTCGCCCTGCTCACCTTCACCGGCTCGATGGACGTTGGGTGGAAGCTCAAGCGGCTTGCGTGGAGGCGACGCGTCGCCCTCGAGATGGGCGGTAACGCCGCAGTGGTCGTGGAGCCCGACACCGCCGACCTCGCGGCAGTTGGAGCCCGCATCGCTTCGGCAGCCTACGGCTATGCCGGGCAGTCCTGCATCAGCGTGCAGCGGGTCCTGGTCCACGAGACGGCGTACCTGGAGATGCGCAGGCTCCTGACCGAAGCCGCCGCCGCCCTGCCCTACGGCGACCCGGCGGACGAGACGACCGTCTGCGGCCCGCTGATCGACGATGCCAACGCCGACCGCGTCGCCGACTGGATCGAAGCCGCCCAGCGTGAAGGGGGCCGTCTGCTGGCGGGCGGCGAACGGACCGCCAACGTCATCGCCCCCACCCTGCTCGAGGAGGTGCCACCCGACCAGCCGGTGGTGGCGGACGAGGTCTTCGGTCCGGTAGCGGTGCTGTTCGCGTACGAGGACTTCGGGCAGGCGATTCACATGGTCAACGACTCCCGCTACGGCCTTCAGGCCGGGATCTTCACCGCCGACACCGCCAAGGTCCAGCAGGCGTGGGAGAGCATCGACGTCGGCGGCCTCATCCACAACGACGTGCCCACCTGGCGAACCGACCCGATGCCGTACGGCGGCGTCAAGGCCTCCGGCATCGGCCGCGAAGGCCCCCTCTTCGCCTACCGCGAGATGACCGAGGAGCGGATGCTGGTCTTGCGGCGCTGAGGGCGCGCTGTGCTCGCGTGCTCCGGGTGGGCGGGCCGGACCTCCTCACCTTCTCACTTCCTCACCTGCTCACCTCCCGGCCGGGCGGGCGGGATCCTCCGTCACCCCTCTGCCAGCTCGTGGGCGAGCCGGTGGTACTTCTCGTGCACGCCGGCACCGATCTCCTCGCGCTCAACGCGGCCGAAGGCCTCGGTGAGCTCGGCCTGGTCCTGCTCCGAAAGGGCCTGGTCGGCCATCGGGTAGAGGATATTGTCCTCCTTCTGGATGTGGGCGCGCAGCAGTCCGGCATAGCCCACCAGCCCGTCGCGGACCCGCGCCAGCGCTGCCTCATCGCCGCCGCCGGCAGCCTGCAGCGCCTCGTCCACAGCACTCACGTAGGAGCGACCGATCTCGTGCTCCTCGACCATCACGCCGATCGGACCCACTTCGCGGGGAAACCCCTTCTCGCCCATCTTGACGAACAGCAGGTCCTCCTCCTTGGCGTGGTGGCACTTGTCCGCGAAGGTACGGATGAAGTCGACGATCTTGGCGACGCGGTCGGCGTCGACCTTGCCGGTGGAGGCGATCGAGTCGGCCTCGCGCTCGGCGGCGCCGACAACCATCAGGATCACCTGGTGCTCGTGCTTGAGGATCTCTGTCGGTGTCATGTTGTGATCTCCTTTCAGTGGCCGTGCACCGCGGACGCAGTGGCACCGACAACGGTGTGGATACCCTCCACATAATGGATGTAGGAAACGTATGCGGCAACATACTCACGTCCCGCTGCCACGCTCTCGCCAGCGTGACGCCTCGCCTCACGGGCGCGTACGAAGCGCTCCCGGACTCCATCGACGACGCGGCTCGCGAGCCTCTCGGCCAAGTGCTGGACATCGCCCTCCTGGAGCGCCCGGTCGGCGGCCGCGATTCCCGGGTCGACCTCGCCTCCGGACTTGAGGCCGGTGAACGGCGCGCCCTCGCCTGCGCGGTGGATCCGCACCAGCGCCTCGAAGAACCACCTGTCGGCAACCTCGCGGGCGGCCTCGCCCTGGCTTCGAGCGGCCAGGGCCTTGGCGAACGCCGCCCGGATCTCTGCCTCGTCAGCCGGCCGTACCCACTTGAGCACCGGCGTCACGTCGCCGGCTGCCAGCGCCGCGCGGGCGTCCGTCACCACCGGCCCATCTAGAGTGTCACAGTACGCCGTGGCCGGCCGCGGCAGGGCCAGTCCGACGAGCACTACGGCCACCATTGCGATCATCTTCGCGGGGGATAGCTTCACCACCGTCCTCTCCTTCCGGCCCACCAGCTGTGGGTCATAGCTTATGGTTGCGGTGCCGGGGGCGTTCATGCTCGGCCTCCCGGGGCCGCCGCTGCGCGCAGCGCGGCCAGGAAGCCTCCGGGCTCCTGGCCGTACACCACCGCCACGTCGGCCAGGATCTCGAGCGAGGCCATATCGCAGCCGACACACGACATTCCGCAGCGGACGAACACCACCGCAGCGACAGGAAACCGCGCCAGCAGCTGCTCGACGGTGAGGTCCGGACGGATCGGGCTCGCATACATCATCACTCTCCGCCCTCTGTTGTAGCGGAAGAAACGGGGACTGTCTTTGCGCTCGCGCAAACGCGCTTGCGGCGGCTCAGGTAGACGGAGGCAGATCCTCGGCGATGGCCACTAGGCCGTGCGGATGGGTGATCACGACCCGTTCGCGGCCGGTCTCGACGATCCCCTCGCGCTCCCATTCGGCCAGCAGCCGGCTGACCGTGAACAGGGTCGTCCCGGTCATTGCAGCCAGGTCCTCGCGCGACAGTGGCAGGTCGAGCAACACCCCGCCCTCGACCCGCTTGCCGGTCTTGCGTGCGAGGCGGAGCAACGCCCGGGCCACGCGGCGGGCGACCTTCTCGGTGGCCAGCTCGCGCAAGCGGGAGGTCACCTCGCGCATCCGCTCCGACAGCAGCTGCATGGCGTTGAGGGCCAGCAACGGATGCGCCTCAAACAGCTCCTCCATGCGGCCGCGCCCCCAACGGATGACCCGGGTGTCCTCGACCGCCTCGGCGGTGACCGGGTAGGTGTTGCCTGCGAACAACGCCACCACGGCGCACATCTCTCCCAGCCCGACGTAGCGCACGATGACCTCCTGCCCGTCGGCGCTGGTCTGGATCAGCTTGAGTCGGCCGGACATCACAATCAGGAACGTGTCGGCCGCATCGCCCTCGAGAAAGACGATGTCACGCCGCCGGTAGTCCGCGCGGGAGCCGTGCGCGACCACCTCATCGAGCACCTCCGGCGCCAGCGACTCGAACAGCGGGCAGCCGGCGAGCAGAGACCGAGTCGTAGGATCGTCCATCGGTGATCATCATACGCTGGAGGGTCGGACCCTCACGTCAGCCTCACGAGCGTCGCCCCTTCATGTCATCCTGACGAGCCGTAGGCGAGGAAGGACCTGGGTGCGGGTGGGGGACGCTGCTGCGTGAGCGGTGAGCCCTGAGTCTTGGGGCCGCCTGGGGAGGGTTCTCTGTTACTCCGGCGGCCGTGCGTTCGCGGTGCGAACGCCCGTCTCGCGTCTCCGGCGGTCGCGAAGCAGGGAGAGGGGACGAGCGTCCTCGAGGCGACCGCCGGAGCCCGCTCGAGCCGCCTCTCTCAATCTTGGAGCGGATGCTCCGGTCGCCAAGGGCCGTGGGAGCCCGGCGTCGGCATTTCCCTCCCACAGCGGCCGGCTGCCCCTCGCTCTCCAGGGGAATGCCGCGCCCGCCACGCCCGTTTGAGCGCACCCAGCTCTGCGGCACGCTCGGCCCACCCTTCGCGGGCGGTGAGGGGACGTTCCTTGTCGGTTCTGATCGCGGGCACACAGCGCCGGCAGCGGCGCTCACCGCTACCGTGACGTTCCGACCTGCTAACATCGAGACGGGATCGGGAGCGACCAACGGCGATCACTCGGAGCGGCCACAAGGGGGAGGCGTTGGCTGTCAGCAGCATCAACAAAACCTCCGGTTCGGGTGGCAGCTCCCGTGACGGGACCGGCCAGAATCAGACGCCCGTGGAACAGGCCGGCGCGCCCCGGAGGCGGGTCCCAAAGGTCGCCGCCGCCGCGGCCCTGGTGTGCCAGAAACTCCCGACACACACATGAAGCGGCGTCTGGTTCCGTTGCTCCTCGGTGTGGCGCTGCTCGCGGCCCTCGGAGGTCACTTCATCGGCGAGGCCCTGGATCCCGACATCACTGCCTACGCCGTCATCGGCCGCGAGCTGGTTCATGGAAGATCTCTTTACAGCGATCTGTGGGATCAGAAGCCACCGCTCGTGCACGGGCTCTACGCCGCTGCGTATGCGACGGTTGGAGAAGGTCCCAGGGAAATCTACCTGCTGTGGCTGCTGGGCGCCTCGACGACCCTGATCGCGCTGTTCCTCGCTGCAGACCGTCTGGCGGGTTTCGCAGCTGCAGTGTGGACCGGAGCCTTCCTCGTTCCCCTCTCCGTCGCCACGAGCCTGCAGGCCAACCAGCCAAACACCGAGCTCTTCCAGAACGCCTGCCTTGCCCTTGGGGTCATGGCCCTCGTACGGAGGGGTACCCGGGCACCGGCGTCCCGGTTTCCCGGCGCTGCCGTGTGGGGGGCTGGGGCCGCGTTTGCCGCCGCGACCATGTTCAAGCAGACCGCGGCGATTCCAGCCGCAGGCATCATCCTCGGCCTGCTCGCCGTACGGCGGCTCAGAGGCGAGCCGTGGCGGACTCTCCTTACCGACACGTTCGCGATCGTGGCCGTCGTGGGCGCGGTGTGGGCCGCCGTGTGCAGCTACTTCGCTGTCATCGGTCACTGGCGACCCTTCTGGGATGCGGTTTTCGTCTACAACCGGACCTACGCCGGCGACCTGGTCTCCAACCTTGCGAGAGGCCTGGCACCGGCCCGCCTACTGCCGCCCAGCGCAGCACCTCTTCTGGCCGTGCTTCCCGCGGCTGCGCTCTGCGTCTTGGGCCTCGTCAGGAACCCGCGCGCCGATGGGTCCTGGCTGGTCCTCGCCTGGAGCGCCGCGGTACCGGTTTGCATCGCCCTACCGGGCCGCAACTACGCCCACTACTACCAGCTCTGGATTCCCGTTCTAGCCCTCGGGGCCGGGTTGCTTGCCGGCGGCTCCGGCATCCCGGTCGGTTCGCGCACCGCAGTGAGGGGCCGCGCCCTGCTTTGGGCCATCGCAGCGGCGACCCTCGTGGCACTGCTCCTCCAGGTGGGACCCGCCCTCCGGTTGTCCCTCGACGAAGTCGCACGGCGGCAGTACGGCGAGGAGGCGGTCGAGGTGCGAAACCTGGCTGCAGGAGTCGCCGCAATTGCCCCGGGCACGGACGCGGTGTTCACTTGGGGACCGACCGCCGGCTTCTACTACTACGCGCACCTGCGGCCTCCGGTCGGGTTGCTGTACTACTACCCCGCGATCGGAGACGGCCCCCTCGCACGAACACTCACGCGGCGGGTCCTTCGCCGCCTTCGGGCCCGCCCGCCGGCGCTCGTCGTCGCCAAGAGGCACCTCCTCGAGGATCCTGAACACATCAGCCCAATCTCGGTGTGGCTCGTCGAATACTACCGCCACACCGACCAGCTGCCCGCCAGCAAGCGCTACCTCGTCCTCGAGAGAAGGACGAGCCCGCGGCATGAATGCTCCCCTGGAGACCGGCGAGCTGTGGGCGCGATCGAGTCCCAATGAGGAGGGCCTTCTCAAAGGCTGGGGGCTGGGCGGGATGCCTGGTGGCGAAAGGAGCTGGGAAGAATCCTCTGGGACTCCAACGGCCGTGTGGACGCTGGCGCATCCAGCCGCCTCGCGTCTCCCGGGCGGGGGGGTTGTTTCCCGTTTCCCGTCTCCCCGGGCGGGTGGGCTGGGGGAACCTAATCACTTAACTATCTAATCCATCAATCACTTAACTACCTCTCCCCTACTCTTCCATCGCCTTTGTGAGCGGCCGCAACCTCAGGTTGTACAGCGCCTGCAAGTAGGCGGTGACCTCGGCTCGCTCGAGGCTCGTGACGTACCTCCAGAAACCGTACACACGGGACAGGGTCATGAGCTTGGAGGCGTACTGCTTCCACGTGTACCTGGCCTCGACCCGCTCGATGGCGCCCTGGGAGATCTCGAGCCAGTGCTGCTCGTCCTCGGCACAGCTATCGAGGAACGAGGCGATGCGGTCGGAGGCCGCCTTGCCCTGGTTTGGGTCGATGTGGAACCCGGAAGCGCCGTTCTCGATGATCTCGGCCGGGCCGCCGTAACAGGTGGCGAAGGTCGGCAGGCCCGAGGCCATGGCCTCGACGACGGTCAGGCCGAACGCCTCGAACAGCGCCGGCTGCACGAAAACGCCGCGGTGATCGGCCACCCAGCGGTAGAGCTCGCCGGCCAGCGACCGCTCGAGCAGGCGCCCGACCCATCGAATCTCGCCCTCCAACTGGTAGCGGTCGATCAGCTCGTGCATCCGCTCGATCTCGGCGTGCTCCTCCTCGTCGGTGGACGCGTCGGGGTCGACGTTGCCGCCAACGATGACCAGGTTGGCGAGGCCGCGCAGCCGCTCGTTCTCGCCGAACCACTCGACCAAGCCGGTGAGGTTCTTGATCCGGTCCATGCGGGCGATCGAAAGGATGATCGGCCGCTCGGATTCGGCCAGGTTCCCCCGCGTCCCCTCCGCGTCCGAGCTGAACAATAGCTCCTCGATTTCCCCCGCCAGACCGTGCAGGCGGCGCTCCTCCTCGCTGTAGGGAAAGTAGGTCTCCGGGTCGACGCCCGGCGACACGATGTTGAAGCGCGGGTCGAAGACGTCGAGGCCGTGGACCACCCGCAGCAGCCCCGGCATCGTGAACGAGGTGTAGCTCTCGTACTGCCCCACCCCGCTGCCGTCGCCGGCCACCTCCTGGAAGGTGCTGGAGATGATGAAGTCGGCCGCGTTCATGGAGATGAGGTCGGCCACGAACTGGCAGGAAAAATGGTGGCTGTCCTCGTTATGCTTCCAGTACAGGTCGGAGAACAGGTACTTGCTCTTCTCGAGCGCGTGCGCGATCGTGCAGTGGGTGACCCCCAGCCGCTGCGCGAGCAGGGTGCCGACCAGGTTGCCGTCGGAGTAGTTGCCGATGATCAGGTCCGGCCGGCCGCCGAGCCCGGCGAGGATCTCCTTCTCGGCCTCGAGCACGAACCGCTCGAGATAAGGCCAGACCGCGAAGCGGGAGATCCAGTGCCGCACGATCTCGCCCGACGCGGTCCGGAACGGAACCCTGATGATTCTGGCGCTGCTGGTGCCGGTGATCGGCTCCAGCGGCTGGTCGGAGGTCGTGCCGCGGTTCTCGGGGATCAGGCGCGTGACGACCGCAATCTCGGGTTCGAAGTCGACTCCCTGGTCGGTCAGACGCTGGCGCATCTCGCGCTCCAGCGCGCGCACCTGATCGAGGATGTAGACGACCTGGCCGCCGGTGTCCGGCAACCCCATCACGTTGTCCTGGCCGAAGTAGCCGTGGGGCGAGATGATCGCGATCCGGAACACCATCGGAATCCGCGCCAACAAGCTCTCGAAAGTGGCGGGCTCCGGTGCCTCCAGGATGTCCTGCAGCAGCCCCAGAGTGTCTCGCATCCGCTTTGCCGTGCGCCCCCATCCGGGCTCGAAGCCGAGGGCCCGCAGGTCCTCCCCGACCTCGCTCCACTCGGCCTCGGCCGGGCTGGAGGCCAGCAGGTCACGCGCCGACCGCACCGCGTCGCTGAGCTCCTCGACGCCGGTGATACGGGTGTTGATCATGAGCTGGCGTCCCTGACAGGTGTGCAGGGACAGGAAGCGGAACAGCTGCTGGGGACCGCCGTCCGAGCCTGAGAACAGCTTGCCGGCCAGACGCCGGTTGAGGAACTCCCCACCGCGCCCAATCGAGTGCACCTCTTTCAGCCGCGGGTAATGCCTGAGAAACGGCCTGAAGTCGATCTCGAACGGCCATGCGCCCTCGTTGGTCTCGCCGTCCGCGAGCCGCTCTTTGAAGGCCAGGTACTCGTCGGTCGGCACCTCGTCGAAGTGCAGCGTCTCGCAGTGCACCCGCACGTAGAGCCAACGCCCGATGCGCGGCCGCAGGGCGAAGTAGACCCAGGGGCCGCTCAACGACGCCTCCTGCGCCATCCCGATCATCTTCTCGATCACGGTCGAGCGCAGGCGTGCCCCCGGCTCATCCGCAGCGACCTTGTCGAAGCCCTCCGCGAGGTCCGAGCGCAGTAGGAACGGCTTGTCCGCCGCCAGGTAGTGGCGCAGCAGCAGGTACAGCGCGTCGCGCAGCTCGGCGACGGCGGCTCTGAGACTCTCGATCATGGGGACTCCTCTTCGGGCGCGTCAGCGGCCCGAGCGGCGTCGTCGACGAAACCGAAGTGCCTCATCCCCTCGACGACGCCGTCGGCGTGATCCGCGTTCGCGAAGTAGACGTTGGGCGTGCCGCGCAGGGCCTCGAGCTCGCGGCTGTGGTTGCCGACGACGACGCCCCTGGCGCCGATCCTGAACATCTCCGCATCGTTGCCGGAATCGCCGGCGCCGAGCACGCGCTCCAGCTGCAGGCCCCACCGCAGCGCCAAATAGCGTACCGCCTCGCCCTTCGAAGCCCGGTACGGCAGGAGATCGAGGTACGCGTCATGCGAGTAGATGACCTGGGCGCTGAGCCGGTTCTGCTTGAGCAGCCGCCGAACATGCTTCACGATCGGCGCCTTCTCCCGGTCGACGAAGTAACTGAGCTTGAACTGCCTCTGGTCGCGATCCGGCTGCAGCCTGAGATCCGGCAGGGAATCGAGGAGCTGACGCAACCGCTCGCGCTCCCAATGCTGGGCGATGTGGCGGCTCCAGCCGGCGTCTTCGACCAGCCGCACCTGTCCGTAGTGGATCTCGCTGCCGACCGCCGTGATCAGCACGTCGGGAGTCGGGACGTCCCACTCCCGCAGCACCTTGCGGGCGCTCCTGAGCACGCGGCCGGTAGCCACCGCGAAGATCGTCGTGTCCCGCCGCCGCTCGAGGACGGCCAGGAACCGCCGCAGGGCGGCTCGGTTGCCGATCAGGGTATTGTCGATGTCGCACACGATCATCCGGTCCGCGAGCACCATCCGGTCCCGCAGGCCGCCGTCGCGCTGCCGTGCGCTCCGTCTGCGCCTGACCCGTTGCACGCGCTTGAGGTACCGCTCGACGTGTCCCTCCCAGGAAAAGTGACGGCGGGCGCCCCGGACGCCGGCCTGTGACATCCTGCGCCACTGCTGACGGTCGCCGAGGACCTTCAACAGGGCCTCGGAAAGGGCGTCGGTATCGAGAGGGTCGATCAGGATCCCGTTCTTGCACAAGCTCACGATCGCCTTCGGGCCGCCGTCACGGGTGGCGACCACAGGCAGCCCGCTCGCCGCGGCTTCGATCAGCGTCAGCCCGAACGGCTCCGTCAGCGCCGGGTTGACCAGCACGCCGCGCCGCCTGGTGGCCAAGCGGTAGACGTCCGGCACGTCCTCGGGGGCGTGCCGCTTGGGGTAGGCCACCGAGCCGTAGAGATCGTAGCGGTCGATCAGGCTCAGCATCTCCTGGAGCACCCGCTTCTGGCCGCCGGGCAGCCGCGCGATGTCGTCTCTGGTCCCGATCATCAAGACCAGGTTCGCCAGCTCCCGCAGCTCCTCGCTGCTCCCGTAGGCGTGGATCAGCGCGGCCAGGTTCTTCCTCTCGTCCGGCCGCTGCAGGGCGAGGATCATCGGCTTGCGGGGGTTGTGGAGAAAACGGTCGACCTTGCCCGCAATTGGCTGCCGCGCGTCCCCGGCGCGCGGCGGCCGGAACTGTTCGAGGCTGATCCCGGGCGGAATGACCGCGGCCCGGGCACGCACGTCGGCCCCGTACATGGCGTACTGCTCCTCGACCTCCTGCCCGGTGCTGGCGACGATCAGGTCCGCAGCGTGGAGCACGCTCTCCTCCGCGTTGATGCGGCGCGTGATCTTGTACCTTCTCTCCAGCTGCTCCGGGTCGGCTCCCTTCTCGAGCAAGCGGGCCCGCTTGACGCGACCGAGGGAGTGTCCCGTGAACACCAGCGTGGAGTTCAGGAGCGCGCTCAGCCGTGCGGCCGCGCCGCCGGCGTCGGCGTAGTGGCCGTGGATCACGTCGGGCACCCGGCCGATTTCGCGGAAGTGCCGCAGCGCATGGTCGACGAATTCCGGCAGATAGGGCCACAGGGACTCCTTTCGGAGGTACCTGTGGGGGCCGCACGGCAGCCTCACGATCCACGCCCCATCGCCGAGCTCTTCCCGGTGTTCCGAGTAGTCGACGTCCAGGTTGACGGCCAGGATCTGGCGTGTCAGCAGCTCCACCCTTTCCACCTCCGCGCGGGTGGCAAGGGCGCGCGCGAGATCCAGCACGTACCGCACCTGCCCCCCGGTGTCGGCGTCGCGGCCAAGCTCCGGATCCCGGCCCCGAATCAGGCCGTGCACGCTGATCAGGGCGATGTAGAGGCCGTCCTCACCCGTCATCGGTCGGCTCCCCACTCGTCGAGCAGGCGGCGGTAGAGGGCACGGTCGCGGCACACGGCGCCGCGCAGCGCGCAGACGACCGCGGCCAGATCGAGCGCCCGGCTCAACGTCGTCGCCGGTGTCCATCCCTTCACGAGCCCGGCGATGAAAGCGGCGCTGAAGGCGTCACCGGCGCCGACGGCATCGCCGCCGCGGACCGCCGCCGGCGGGCTTTCGGCAAGCAGCTCTTCGTGCCAGACCGCGAACGCTCCGTCCTCACCCAGGGTGACGATGACGGCCTCGAGCGCGTGTCGGACCCGAAACTCCCGAGCAGTGCGCACGAGCTCAACCCGGTCGGCCGACTTCGACAGCCCGGTCAGCGTGCACAGCTCGTCGCCGTTGAGCTTGACCCAGCGGGCGCCGAGCAGTGCGCGCGCGATCTGGTCCTCGCTCCACCACGGCGGCCTCAGGTTGACGTCGAGAAACACCGGTGCCGCCAGCCGCGCGCGGTAGGCGAAAAGCGCCTCCCTGGAGACCTCGCTCCTGGTGACCAGAGTTCCGTGATAAACCAGCGGCGCCGGCTCGCCCAGCGCCGACTCCGGCTCTGCATCCGGGTCCAAGTAGTCGTACGCCTGATCGGCAGCGATTTCGAACCGCGGCTCGCCGTCGTCGAGCTGGACGTTGACCCGTCCCGTCGGAAACCGAGGATCGCGCTGAACGCCGCTGACATCCATGCCCCACTCCCGCATCTCCCCGAGGATGCGCCGGCCCAGCTCGTCGTTTCCGATCCGGGTAACCAGGAGCGGTTGCAGGCCCAACGCCTGCAGGTGCCAGGCGACATTGAACGGCGCGCCCCCCATGACGCAAGTTCCGTCCGGAAAGACGTCGAACAGCACCTCGCCGACAATCACCGGACGGCGGGTGCACTCCTGTCTGGGCACAGTGGCGGCCATTCCGCCCTCCTGCCGCAGCTCGCGAGATGTGTTCTTCTGACAGCTCATCCTGACTTCCTTCTTGTGGCGACCTCCGGTTGCGATCCACTGCACGCGCGGGTTACATACCGGATGCGCGGCGGAGCTCAAGCTGCTTTTGGCGGCGATTCACCCCTCGGGCGAACCGCTCGAGGCTCACCGGCGGAGTTGCAACGCTACCGAGAGCAGAATCCCGCGAGTGGATCCGTGGCCGCTTCAAGCCAGCGGCTGCCGCGCTGCCGGCATGGCCACGGTCCCACCAGAAGGTCGCGGCGATCTGCCCACGATTGTATCGCATCCTGTTCTCAAATCAAGGACTTTCCTCTTGACGCTCCCCGCCCAGAGCCGGCGAAGGCGCGGGCACTGCACGTCGGCGAGCGCGCCGCGGCGGCACTGGCTCCACCCCGCCGGTAATGACCAGCGCATAGTCCTGAGGCCCGAGGTTGACGGCGTGAGGTGCGACCGATACGGTCCAGCGCCCCGCCGACGTCGTCGGCAGCCAGACGACCTCGACGTTGTTGAGACGGTCGGCGGTTCCGCCTGTGACCGAGACGCCGCCGGAGAAGACGTTCCCTCGAAACGTACCGTCCGGCCCGCTTACAACCAGATCGAGGTCGTTGACCAGGTTGACGGCGGCGAGAGAGGTCGAGGGTGGATCGGTCCACGCCAGCACGGCCCTCAGCGACCCGGCGCCGGTCGTGCGCACTCCAGTCATGACGCCCGGACTGCCGTCGGCAACGAACCCGCCGTGATGATCGTCGACAAGCAGGCGGTCATCGTCGCCGGCGAAGTGCAGGGCGCGCTCGAGCCGCACCTCGCCCCAACCCTGGTCGCGAGACGGAATCGGCCTCACGTTTTCGCACCCCTCAGTCGACAGATCGACGGCGGAAGCGATCAGCATGGCCTTGACCAGGGCCGCAGAAGGCTCGAAGCCGCGGGCCGGGTCCGCCTCGCCCGCGGGGTAGAAGCCGCTCGCGAAGTACTGCCGCACCAGCGCAGCCAGACCGGCGGCGGTGGGACATGCCATCGAGGTTCCCGACAGGCTTCGCACCCCGCAGTTGAAGGTACCGATCATGAAGTCGTCGGCTGCGGACACGACCGACATGCCCGGCGCCACCACGTCGGGCTTGATGCGCCCATCCTGGATGACGAGTCTGGCGGCCGGCGCCATTCCGTCATTGCCCTCATGCGTGCCGCGGTTGCCGGTGTCGCCGGCGACGCTGCCGGCGACGTGGGTGCCGTGCCCGTTGCTATCCCAGTCGGCGGCGGATGGGTCCGGCCAGTCGTGGCCCCAGTAGAAGTCAACCGCCAGCACCTTGCGCTGGTGGGTGTCGACTGCCGTCGAGATGTCGTCGTTCAGTGCCGGCAGACGGTAGCTGTTGTCCCAGAAGAAGCACGAGTCCTGGTCGATCCCGGTGTCCATGATGCCTACGATCTGCCCCTCGCCGTGGAGACCGTGTGAGAAGACCGGCGTCAGGTTCGGCCGGCCCGACTGGCACCGCCAGGCGGACGCGGCATTGCGCAGCCTGACCGGAGGCTGCAGATCGGCCGTCACCAGCCCCCGGGTCTGATCGAGCAGACTCAGGAGCTCCTCCACCCGGGCAGGCTCGACCAGCATGCCAACGTGAACGACGCCGCGGCCTGCCTGGGTCCAGGCGGCAGAGAACCCGGCCTCTGTCAGGGTTGCCAGGAATGCAGCGGCGTCGTCTCCGGCCACGACGCGAGCAATGATCGGCACGCGAGGCCACGGCACCGCCGTCGCGCCCCGTGCCAGCATCCTCAGCTCGGGCGTCACCGCTAGGGCCGGTTCCCACGCCCACTGGCGGCCGCCCATGCTCCCCACCGCGGTCAACGCCGACGGCGAGCCGGTGACCAGCAACGCCCGATCCGGCAGATAGGCCAGCACCCGGACTCCGCACCTGGTCAACCCGTGCGCCAGCTCGGCAACCCGGCCGCCGCTCAATGTGACCACGCGCAGGCGGGCCGCCGTCGCAGCAGGGCGACGCGGCAGGGGACCGCTGCGCAGCCGCACCGGGCCGTCTCCGCCGGCGCCGGTACTAACCGGCGCCTCACCGGCCACGGTCAACACCGTCAGCACGACGATCAGGACAACCACGAGCGATCGAGCTCCCCTCACGGTGGTGCCTCCCGTGTCTATCCCAACACAGCCACGGCGGTCGGACAATCCGTCCGTACCATCAAGGCTGTGGCGCTCGCGACGCGGTTCCGCAATAATGGCGGTATGGCCAATGCGGATCACCTGGCCCATCTGGAGGCCGGCGATTGGAACGAGTGGCGTGCGGCTCACCCGACGCTGGCGCCGGACCTCATCGACGCCGAGCTCGCCCACCGTGACCTCAGCGGCCTCAACCTCTCCAAGGCCCATCTGCGCGGCGCCAACCTGGTGGGCGCCATCCTGAACGGCGCCGATCTGACGTATGCGCAGCTCGAGGCCACCGAGCTCACCGGCGCCTCGTTTGCCCGCGCCTCCCTCGACCGCGTCCACCTCGATTTCCTCAACCTCTCCGGTCTCGACATGTCCGACGCGTCTTTCGAGGGTGCAAGCTTCCGCGGCGCCAACCTCACACGCGCCAACCTCACGCGAGCCAACCTCACGCGCGCCCAGCTCGAGAGCGCCGTCTTCGATGAGGCCGACCTCACCGGCGCGAAGCTGCGTGGCGCATCTCTCCGCAGCGCCCGCTTCGACCACACTATTCTGCGCAACATCGATGCCGAGGGGGCGATTCTCGAGGGGGTTGAGCTGCCCGGTCTCGACATGGAAGGTGCGCGGCTCGTCAACGTGCAGGGCGACAACGTCCAGATGCCGGGCGCGAACCTGACCGGCGCCGACCTCAGCGGGGCTGCGCTCCGCGGCGCCAACCTGCACGGGGCTATTCTCGCCCAGGCCCGACTCCATGACACCCAGTGCGAGGGGGCTAGTCTCGATCACTCGGACCTCGAGAGCGCCGAGCTCGTTCGCACCAATCTCGCGGGAGCCGATCTGCGCGGAGCGAGCCTCCTGCACGCGGTGCTTGACAGCTGCATCCTCGCCGACGCTCGGCTCAGCGAGCTCGACTTCCGCTCGCCGAAAATGGGCCGGCTGTCGTTCGCCGCCGCGGATCTGCGGAAGTCCGTTTTCACGCGCTGCGAGCTCCGCAACGCCGACTTCCGCAAGGCCAACCTCGAGCAGGCGGACCTCCGCAGCGCCAACCTCGAGGGAGCCAACTTGCGCGAGGCCCGGGTCGCCGACGCCACCTTCCGCCACGCCAACCTCAGGCAGGCGGACCTCACCGAGATCGAGGCCCAGGGAACCGATCTCTCGGGCACGAGCCTCATCCTTGCTCGCGCCTCACGGTCACGGATGGTCGGCGCCGACCTCCGTTTTGCCGACGCGGTTGGCATCGATCTCGAGCGAACCGACCTGCGGTGGACCGACCTCAGACATGCCGACCTGACCAAGGCCAACCTCAACAACACCCGCCTCTGGGGAGCGCGAATCCGCGCCACCAAGCTCCCGGCTGCGATGTCCTACTGGAAGCTGATCCTCAGCTTTAGCCGCGTCTTTCACAACTTCCAGAAGAAGGCGGAGCACCTCCGGCATGCACGCGAGCAGAGGCGGATTCGCGAGGTGGCAGAGCTCGTCCGGAAGCGCGACGCCTCCCCCCGCCACCGGCCGCGCTGAGGCCCGAGTCGGGGCACCACCGCGTGCTATACTCTGCCCGCAACATGAGGGGTGGATGAGGACTCAACAGTGGCCCGAAGTGGGCTCCACCCGGGCCGAAGGTTGGTGGGGGTCCACCGCCGAAGGGTCTTCTGACGCCATGGCAACTGCGGTGCCAAGATTGTGAGCACCTTCCCGCGTCTGCTTCTCATCGATGATGACGCGGATGATCGCACGCTCGCCTGCCTCCTCCTCAAAGAGGCGTTCCCAACCCTCGAGGTCGAGGAGGTCGAGGGGGCGACGGCGTTCTCTCGCGCGCTCGTGCGGGGCACCTTCGGGCTGGTGATCTGTGAGCTCGAGCTGGCATGGGCTGACGGCCTCGGGGTCATCTCCACCCTGCGCGAGACCGCCCCCCGGTGCCCGATCGTCGTTCTCACCGGCTGCCGGGACCAGCGTCGCGCGACCAACGCCCTGCAAACCGGCGCCGACCTGGTGGTCGAGAAGGGCTCGCGGGGGTTTCTCGAACTCGCCGAAGCCGTCAAGAACGCTCTCTTCCGCGCCAACCAGCGACGCAGCCGCGAGGCGCACGATACACCCTACCGGCGACTGGTGGAGGCCTTCCCCATCGGCGTCTTCACGGCCACCCGCGACGGCGAGATTCTCGAGGCCAACCCGGCACTGGCGACGATCCTCGGCTTCCCGACACCGGAGTCGCTCACCCAGCGCAACCTGCAGGGGCTGTTCGTGAACTCCGCCGAGGCCGAGCGCTGGCGGACGCAGGTCGACGCCTCCGGCGGTGCCGCAGAGATCGAGGCCATTCTGCATCGCGACGACGGCGGCACGGTGTGGGCCCGCCTCGCCGCCTGGGTGGTCGAGCACCCGCCGTCGGACCTCCTCCAGCTGCAGGGGATGATCGAGGACATCAGCGACCAGAAGCGTGCACAGCAGGAGCTGACGCGGCGCAACGACGCCCTCACCCGGTCCTGCAGCGAGCTGGAGCAGTTTGCCTCGGTCGTGTCGCACGACCTCCGCGAGCCGCTCCACCTCATGGGCCGCTACGGCCGGCTGCTGACGGAGAAGTACGCCGAGGTCCTCAACACCAAGGGCAAGCGGTACCTGGAGCACATCGTCCACGGCGCCGACCGTATGCAGCGGATGATCGACGCGATCCTCGAGCTGTCGCGGGTCGAGACGCGCGGCAGCCAGTTCGCCCCGGTTGACTTCGAAGCCATGGTCCAGGAGGCCCGAGCGAACCTGGAGCACGCTATCTCTTCGGCGGGAGCGCAGATCACGCAGGACCTCCTGCCGACGCTGGTGGCCGACGAGACGCAGATAGTGCAGCTGTTTCAGAACCTTGTCGGCAACGCCATCAAGTTCCGCGGCAACGATCCGCCCGAGGTGCACGTCGGCGCGCGGGAGAGGCCCGAGGACTGGCTCTTCTCGGTCCGGGACAACGGCATCGGCATCGATGCCTCCGGAGTGGAACGGATCTTCGAAATCTTCCAGCGTCTGCACACGGAGGAGGAGTACCAGGGCATGGGAATCGGCCTGACACTCTGCCAGCGCATCGTCGAGCGTCATGGCGGCAAGATCTGGGCGGAGTCCCGGCCCGGCAACGGAACCACGCTCTACTTCACGATTCCGAAGCAGATCGGACAGTGGCCATGAACGACGGAAGGAGATCGGCACGACCATGATGAGTCCGAGCACCGTCCGCGTCCTGCTCGTCGAAGACAGACCGGGAGAGGCCGAGCTGGTTCGTGAGATGCTCTCCGCGTCGCCCCATACGGAGTTCGTTGTCACGCATCACGACCGGCTCGGTACCGCCCTCTCCGAGCTGTCGTCGAACGACTTCGACCTCGTACTCCTCGATCTCTCGCTCCCCGACAGCCGCGGCCTCGACACGTTCGTGCAGGCACACGCTCACTGTCCATCGGTACCGATCATCGTGCTGACCAACCACAAGGACGAGGAGATGGGTGCCCGCGCCGTGCGCGACGGCGCTCAGGACTATCTGGTCAAGCAGGACACCGACTCGGCGCTGCTGCTGAGGTCAATCCGCTACGCTCTCGAACGCCAGGCGGCGGAGGAAGCGCTGCGAGAGAGCGAGGAGCGTTTCGCGCTCGCCGTGCGCGGAGCGAACGATGGTCTCTGGGACTGGGATCTCAAGCACTCGTCCCTTTATGTCTCACCGCGATGGAAGGAGATGCTGGGCCACGCCGGCGAGAGGCTCACCGACAATCCGGAAGAGTGGCTGGCGCGCATCCATCCCGCAGAGCGCTCGCAGGTCACTCATGCCATCGACGCCCACCTCCACGGCGAGACGCCGCACTTCGAACAGGAGTACCGGATCCGCCATCGTGAAGGACACTACCTGTGGGTGCTGGCGCGAGGTGTGGTGGTGCGGGACGACTCGGGAACCGCGCTCCGAATGGCTGGCTCCCAGACCGATATCACCGCCCGCAAGCGCGCGGAAGCGCAGCTGCTGCACGACGCCTTTCACGACGTTCTCACCGGGCTGGCCAACCGGGCCCTCTTCGTAGACCGCCTGCAGGTCGCCCTCGCCTCGGCGGCGCGCAAGCGCAACGGCAACTTCGCGGTCTTGTTCCTCGACCTGGACCGCTTCAAGAATGTCAATGACAGCCTCGGGCACGCGGCCGGCGACCAGCTGCTGACGGCCATCGCAAGGCGCCTAGAGGGTTTCCTGCGCCCCGGGGACACTCTCGCCCGCCTCGGCGGCGACGAGTTCGCGATCCTCGTCAACGAGGTTATCGAGGTCGCGGACGCGGTGCACGTTGCGCAACGCGTCCAGGAGCTCCTCTCTCAGAGGTTCCTCATCGACAACGGCGAGGTCTACATCTCGGCGAGTGTCGGCATCGCCCTCAGCTCGACGGGCTATCGAAGCGCGGATGAGATCCTGCGCGACGCCGATATCTCCATGTACCGCGCCAAGGCTGCCGGCAGGAACCGTTACGAGATCTTCGACCGCGAGATGCACAAGAGCGCCGTCGCCCTGCTCAAGCTCGAGATGGACCTGCGCCGGGCCGTTCAGGAGGGCAACTTCGTCATGTACTACCAGCCGATCGTGGCCCTCGGCCGGGGACGCATGGTCGGCTTCGAGGGGCTGGTTCGCTGGCGCCACCCGGAGCGCGGCCTGATCACACCGCAGCAGTTCATCGCTGTCGCCGAGGAGACCGGCCTCATCGTTCCCATCGGTTGGTGGGTCCTGGCCGAGTCCTGCCGCCAGATCGCCGAGTGGCAGGGCAGATACCCGCTCGACCCACCCCTCTCGATCAGCGTCAATGTGTCCGGCAAGCTGTTCATGCAAAAAGACATGGTCAAGCGCGTTGTCGACACCCTCGAGAGCAATCGCCTCGATCCCTCGAGTCTCCGCCTGGAGATCACCGAGAACATCCTCATGGACCATGGCGAGCCGGCCCTTCTCAAGCTCGCTGAGCTGCGCGGCCTCGGGGTGCAGTTGCACATCGACGACTTCGGCACCGGCTACTCCTCGCTCAGCTACCTGCAGCGGTTCCGTTACGACACACTCAAGATCGACCGCACCTTCATCGCCGACATGGAGAGCTCCGGCGACGCCGATGTCATCATCGAGACCATCATCAGCCTTGCCGACCTCCTCGGGATGAACGTGATCGCGGAGGGCATCGAAACCGCCGACCAGGTCGAACGCCTCCGCAAGATGCACTGCCCGCAGGGCCAGGGGTTCTGGTTCTCACGCCCCCTCGCACCGCCGGACGCCGAACGGCTCATCGCCGACTCGCCGAACTGGTAGCGATTCGCTGCGCGAATCGCTCAATGACTTCATCACTTGGTCACTGGGTGGGTGGGCGGGTGTTCTTCCGCGCGATCGCCAGGTTCCTTCCGAAAGCGGCGAACGGGATCCGGTTGAGCGGCGAGCCGCGCCGCCACTCGCGGTAGCCGGCGTCGTCGAGCCGCTCCAGATCCTCCAGCCGGGGCCGGTAGCGGTGCGGCGCCGGCTCGAGCTCCGGATGGAGATTGGCCGGGGCGCGCCGGGTCCACGGGCACACCTCCTGACAGATGTCGCAGCCCGCGACCATGTCGCCCATCTTCGGCCGCAGCGCGGGGGCAATCTCGCCCCGGTGCTCCACGGTCAGGTAGGCGATGCAGAGGCGCGCATCGAGAACGCCGGGCTCCGGAAAGGCTCCCGTCGGACAAGCATCCAGACAAGCCGTACAGCGCCCGCAGTGCTCGGGCGTCGGCGAGTCGGGCGTGAGCTCGGCATCGGTGAGCAGGACGCCGAGGAAGAGCTCCGATCCCAACGCACGGTTGAGCAGGCAGGTGTTCTTACCGACCCAACCCAGGCCGGCGTGTGCGGCCCACTCTCGCTCGAGCACCGGAGCGGTGTCCACGCACGCCCTCCAGGCGCAACCGGGAACCTCCGCACCCAGCCAGCGGCCGACGCGAAGCAGGCGCTTCTTGAGCAGCCGGTGGTAATCACGCCCCCAGGCATAGCGCGAGACCCAGACCGTTCCCGGCTCGCCGCCGGCCGTGGAGTGCGGTCGCGAGGTGTGATAGCTCATGGCGACAGCGACCACCGAACGACACCCGGGCAGCAATCGTCGGGGATCGCGGCGGATCGCTGCTGTGCGTGCCATATAGCGCATCTCGCCGTGCATGCCGGCGTCGAGCCAGGCGTCGAGGCGTGAGGCACCCGGAGCTGTGGCCGCAGAGGCCACGCCGACAAGGTCGAGGCCCTCATCGCCGGCGCACTGCTTCAGCCGTGAGGTCAGATCGTCCACATCCTCGAGTATGCCACCTCTGGGACGGGGTTCCGGACACAGGCGCAATGGCCGGGAAGCGATCAGTGAGGAAGCCCATGTCTGCCGGGACGCGAAGAGCACAGCGTTGGCCGGCGTATCGCCGGTCGCAGTAGATGGCGAGTAACTGATCCGGGTTAGAGTAGGGGCATGAAAAGAACCCTACAGCTCGCCGCGGCAGCTGGGGCGCTCCTGCTGAGTGTGAGCACTGCCGCCAAGCAACTCCCGCCACCCGACTTCGTCATCGCCTCTGCGGGCGACCAGGTCATCGTCGTCAACCCCCGGTCGGGAGCGACGAGGGGCTTCGACACGGGTCCAGTCGGGAAGCTCTTCCCGGCTCCCGGCGGCGTGCTGTTCGCGCCGGACCTGGTGCACGGCAAGACGACGGTGATCGACCTCAGGCGTCTCGAGGTCGCCGATCGGTTGCAAGGAGTGACGATGCCGCACTTCGGGGCCGCCGCCGACCGGTACCTGGTGGTTGCCGGCGACGTGCTCATCGTCAACTACCCGGACCGCGCCCCGCTCGCGCGCATCTCCGCCGGAATCGTTCACCCGTGGCAGGTGGCGATCACCGAGGACGGTGGCACGGCATTGATCCTGGAGCGGCTGCCGGGAGACCATGATCCGCCCGTGCTGTGGGCGATCGACCTGGTGCAGCGGCGCGTGTCCTTGCGGGTAGCGGTGCCGCCCGAGGTGCGCTCGATGGCCTTCTCGCGAGACCATGGCGTAGTCGCACTCGTCGGCGGGTCCAAGGTCCGGATCGTGGCTCCCGCCACCCTGGCGACGCTGCTGCAGTTGGAGGTGCCGGGAGAGGCCGTTGCCGCCGGGTTCGCTTCCCACGGCAGGGTGCTGCTGGTCGCCACCACTGCCGGCAACACCGGCAGCGTGGAGCGATTCGACCTCAAGGCCGGCCACAAGGGGCTTCGCTCACGGCAGCTGCAACCGGTACGGCTCCCGGCCGCCCCGACGGGGATGGCCGTATCGCCCGAGGAGGGTTGGGCCGCAATCGCCACCAACGGCGGCGCTGTGGCCATCGTGCCGGCTGCCAAAGGAGAGATAGAGCAAACAGCGCAGCTGCCGGAGACGGCGCGTGACATAGTCTGGTGCGACCCAGCCAGGCCCGGACCCGCGGTGCCACAGTGGTCGGTGACCACGGAAGGTCAGCAGCGGCAGCCGACCCCCCGCCCATCGTGGAGATGAGGTGGATCACCTGACCGCGGGCGGCGACCCCTCCCCACCCATGACTCGGCCGACGGCGTTGGCAGGAGTGGCGCGCGCGCCGTTCCTGGCGCTGCCGGTGGCGCTCGTGTTCTGCGGCGCAGGGGCGGCGGCCTACGAGGGAAGCTTCTCCTGGGGCGCCACGCTGCCGGCACTGGTGGGCCTGGTCGCGCTTCACGCCGCTGTCAACATCTTCAACGAGGTGAGTGACTACCGTACCGGTATCGACCTCGCGACACGCCCGACACCGTTCTCGGGCGGCAGCGGCACGCTGCCAGCCGGAGGGCTGTCGCCAGAGGCGGCCCAGGCGTTCGGGATTCTCAACGCCGCCGTCGGCCTGGCAGTCGGCTTGTGGTTCGTGATCCGTGTCGGCTGGATCGTACTGCCCGTCATGGCAGCCGGTGCGTTCTGCGTGCTTGCCTACACTCAGTTTCTCGCCAGGATCGGCCTCGGCGAGCTGGCTGCGGGCCTCGGCCTCGGTTCGCTGCCCGTACTGGGCACCGTCCTGGTACAAGGCGGAACAGTCGGCCCGGCGGCCGTCGCGGCCTCTGTGCCGGCCTTCTTCATGACCTTCAATCTACTGCTTCTCAACGAGTTCCCGGACGAAGAGGCGGATCGGGAAGGGGGACGCAGGAACCTCGTCTCGATCCTCGGCCGGCGGCCGGCGACCATGGTCTACGTCATCGCTGCCTTGCTGACACCGGCATCCGTGATCGCAGCGGTAGCCGTCGGCGTTCTGCCGTCCGCCGCCCTGGTTGCGGTCGCGCCGTCACTCGCGCTCCTCGGGCCACTGCGGTGGGCGTTCGGCGATCCCGAGGCCGAGGTTCCGATCCCGGCGCTCGCAGCCAACGTGATCTGGAACCTGGCCACCAACGCGGTGCTCGGAGCGGCCCTGGCGATTGCGGCGGGTTGATCCACCTCCGCCCACCCAGTGATGAAGTGATTGAGTTATTGAGTGATTAGGTTTTCCCCACCCACCCCGGGGAGATGGAGCGTGAGGGGCAGGGGGAAGCCCCTGCCCGCCCGAAGGATGCGGACGGAGAACTCTCCGAAAAAGGGTGCGTTGGGCGGCACGTGCCATGCTTCGAGGTTTCCTGGAGTGCCGTCTCCGTGCCGGTGCGTTGGCGGGAAACCTCGAGCTTGGCAATGCACGGGAACGGCGCTCGCCCTGGTGGCTGCAGTTGCGATGGAGGCGCCTCGTCGTCTGCCCGGAGCGGGCCTCCAGAGCCGTTCGTCGGCTGATAGACGTTGCCCGCTTCGGGCAGGCGGCGACGGGCGTCTGCGGAGCAGGCGCACGGGCGCCGGAGTCACAGAGAACTACTCCCCGGGTTCCGAGGTTCCTCGGTTGACTACGCTGTCACCCGACCCACAGCGCGCCCGAGGGCGGCTACGCCGTCGACGAGATCGCGCTCGGTCACGTCCAGGAACGGGCGGAAACGGATCGTTGCCTGTCCGCAGGGCAGGGCGAGGACGCCCTCCTCACGGCCCGCCGCCAGGACGCGGTTGCGTGTCTCACGGTCGGGGAGGTCGAATGCGCACATCAGACCCCGGCCGCGCAGGTTCAGCACCTTGCCCGGGTGCGCGGCTGCCAGCTCCGCCAGCAGCGCCATCAGCTTGGCACCCTGGCGCCGCACGTTCGCGAGCAGGTCGTCGCCGCGGATGATCTCGATGTAGCGGGTGGCACGGACCATGTCCACGATGTTGCCGCCCCACGTCGAGTTGATTCGGGACGAAACCTGGAAGACGTTCCCCTCGACCTCGTCCATGCGCCTCGAGGCCGCGATCCCGCACACCTGCACCTTCTTGCCGAAGCAGAAGATGTCCGGCGTCACGCCCAGAGACTGCCACGCCCACCACTGCCCGGTCAGGCCGAGGCCGGTCTGCACCTCGTCATAGATCAGCAGGAAGCCGTGGGTATCGGCCAGCCGCCGCAGCTCGGCGAGAAACTCCGGGCGGAAGTGGTTGTCGCCGCCTTCACCCTGGATCGGCTCGATGATCAGGCACGCAATGTCATCGCCGTGGCGGCGCACAGCGTCCTCGATCTGTTCCAGCGACTGCGCCTCTGCCGCCTTGACCTCATCGAGGTGCTCGGCGAGCGGGAAGATGACCTTCGGATTGTCCACCCGCGGCCAGTCGAACTTGGGAAAGTACTGCGTCTTGCGCGGGTCGGCGGTGTTGGTCAGTGACAAGGTGTAGCCGGTGCGACCGTGAAACGCTTGGCGGAAGTGGATCACCTGGGAGCCGACCTCGCCGGTCGTTCCCTTCGCCATGTTGGCGCGGACCTTCCAGTCGAAGGACGCCTTGAGTGCGTTCTCCACCGCCAACGCGCCACCCTCGATGAAGAACAGGTGCTCGTTGTGGCTATCGGGAACCGCTTCCGTCGCAAAGGTCTCGACGAACTCGGCCATGTGTGTCGTGTAGACATCCGAGTTGGCCGGCTTGACCACCGCCGCCATCTGCAGCCGCTCGAGGAACTCCTCGTCCATCATCTTCGGGTGGTTGTACCCGATCGGCGTCGACGCAAAGTTGGTGTAGAAGTCGACCATCACGGTGCCCGTGAGGCCATCCACCAACCGTGAGCCGGACGACGCACGGTAGTCGGGCACGACGTGGAATCCGTCTACCAGCATGTGGCGACGGAGCAGGTCATGCACGTTCTTGGGAGTCACTCCACCCGAGACCATGGGCAGGGCTGCGACGGACTTTGACATGGGCTTCACCTCCTGAAGAAACGTGAGCTCACCGGGTGGGGGACTGGGGCGGCTACTGGGAGGCGGCCTTTTGCTTCCCCGGGATCATCACCATTGTCAGGTCACGACCTTCAAGCTCCGGCGTCGGCTCTCGATCAACCCGCGCAATGTCGGCCAGCTCGTCCCGCACCTTACGCAGGACCTCATAGCCGTTCTCCGGCCTGCGCATCTCGCGACGACGGAACATGATCGTCACCTTGACGTGCTTTCCCTGCTCGAGGAACTCACGTGCGCGCCTGGTCTTGGTCTGGAAGTCGTGCTCGTTGATGTTCGGCCTGTACTTGACTTCCTTGATGTCGATGATGTGCTGCTGTTTCTTCGCCTCGCGCGCCTTCTTCTCCTGCTCGTACCGGTAGCGGCCGTAGTCCAGGATCTTGCAGACGATCGGTCGCGCTTCCGGCGCAACCTCGACCAGATCGAGCCCCTTCTCCCGCGCGGCCCTCAGCGCCTCCTCGATCGGTACGATCCCGAGCTGGGCGCCGTCCTCTCCGACCAATCTGACCGGAGACAGACGGATTCGTTCGTTGATGCGAACCTTGGGTTGTTCCGGATCCTCGCGAAAACGATACCTTCTTTTGATCTTCGTCCTCCCCGTCCAAGAGTCTTCGTTTGTGACCGCGCGTCGGCGGTTCTCACGGACGCCCGGAGTATAGCAAAAGAGCCCCTCGGAGAGGGACTTTGGTAGCCGTGGAGCCGCCCGAGTGTCAAGCCCACGCTCGGCCGTCTCTCCGCGATCACTCGAGGGAGGCCTGAAGCGCCGTCTCTTCCTCCTCGACCGGCCGGCCAACAAGCAGGAACCAGACCACGATCGCTCCGGCTCCGACCGGCATCGACACCCATGAGGGAACGTCGAGCAGTGCCTCCGGCAGGTACCCGAAGAGGATGGCCACGATTGCCCCCAACAGGGCGTACGGAAGCTGGGTGCGCACATGGTCGACGTGATCGCAGCTTGAGGCCATTGACGACATGATCGTGGTGTCCGAGATCGGCGAGCAGTGGTCGCCGAATACCGAGCCGCCGAGGATCGCTGCCACGGTCTCCGCCACCAGGTGGTGATGGAGGTGGACAGCGGCGCTCGAGAGCACCAGCGGCACCGCCAGCGGGGTCAGGATCGCCATCGTTCCCCACGACGTGCCGGTGGCGAAGCTGACCATCGCCGCCACCACGAAGACTGCGGCCGGGATCAGCCCGACCGCGAGGTGGGGCCCAACGGCCCCGACCAGGAAGCGCGCCGTCTCGAGTCCGCTGCAGACCTCGCCCAGCGACCACGCAAGCGTCAGCACCACCATCGCCATCAGCATGCTCTTGAAGCCCCGCACCGCGGCTTCGAGCGCGTCACGCAGCGTCAGCAGGTCCTGGGCGACCGCCAGCCCGATCGCCAGGGAGATGCCGAGCAGGCTTGCCCACAGCAGCACCGTGAAGGGGTCGGAGGCGCCGACCACCCGCGACAGATCCCAGCCCACCACCCCCTGCTTGGCGAGCGCCTGCCGCCCGGTCACGATCAGGCCCACGAGGGTGACCAAGACGACCATCAGCACCGGCAGAGCGGCGTTCAGCCACCTTCTCGGCGTGTCGTCCTCCGGCGCCAAGCCGGTGCTCTCGTAGTCGGCGAGCGGTTGTGCGGTCGGCGCAGACACCTCGCCCCGACGCGCCCGCCGCTCCGCACGCAGCATGGGACCGAAGTCGCGGCCGGTGGCGGCGGAGGTGAAGTTGGTCGCCAGCGCCAGCACCGGGTAGAAGGCGAACGGGATCGAGGACAGGAAGACCGAGAACGGGTTGAGGGACGATCCGCCCGCTGCCAGCGCGTCGCCGAGCAGGGACACCTGGTAGCCGATCCAGGTCGACACCAGGGCGATGCACGCGACCGGCGCCGCCGTCGAGTCGACGAGGTAGGACAGCTTCTCCCGGCTCACGCGGTGACGGTCCGTCACCGGCCGCATCGCGTTGCCGACGATCAGAGTGTTCGAGTAGTCGTCGAAGAAGATGAGCACGCCCATCACCCAGGTCGCGATCTGGGCGCGGCGCGGCGTGGTCGCCAGCGGTTCGAGCAGGCGGACCACGCCGTGGGTGCCGCCGGCTCGGCTCATCACCCCGACCATCCCTCCGAGGAGCAGCGAGAACAGGATGATGCTGATGTGATCCGAGTCGACCAGCGCGCCGCGCATGTGGGTGTCAACCACGCGCAGAAACCCGAGCGCCACGTTGCCGCCGGCAAGCATGCTCGCTCCCAGCCACACGCCCAGGAACAGAGACAGAATCACGTCCTTGAACGCAAGCGCGAGGCTGATCGCAACCACCGGCGGCACCAGGCTCCACCACGTGGCCTTCGCCGCGTCGACAGCCGGAATCACGGCCTGCACGATCACGAGAGCGAGAACAATGAAGGACCCCTGCGCGAGGCGTTTCATGGGCGGAGGTTAGCACGGAGGAGGAGCACGGAGTTCTCCGGAGCGCGCTTCGATCGCGTCCTCCGGGTGGGTGGGGGGTCGTCTCACCTCTAGCCTCTTTCGTCTTGCTTCCAGGGTGAGCGGGCGGGACCTCCTCACCTCCTCACCTCCTCACCTTCATACCTCCTCACTTCCTCACTTCCTTACCTCCCGCGCGGGGGGATGGGGATTCCCCGAACAGCTACCATGTCCCCATGGCCGAGTACTCCGACGACGCAGTCGTTCTCGACGCGATTCCGTACCGGGACCGCCACCAGATCGTCAGCGTCATTTCCCGCGAGCACGGCGTCGTGCGCGGCGTGCTGCGCCGAGCCCGCGGCGGCAAGGCTCCGCTCGCGGCCGCAACCCAGCTGCTGTCGCTGGTCCGGGTGGCCGTCTGGCAGGGCGAGCAGGCGGAGCTTGCCACCTTTCGGCAGGTGGAGGCTCTGCGCCCCTCGTACGCGCTCGGCAGCGATCTCGCCCGCAGCGCCGCCGCCGCGGTCGTCGCCGAGCTGATCCTAACCTTCTGCCCGCCGGGCGATCCGCTCCCCCGCCAGTTCCGCCTTGCCGACGCCGCCGCGCGCGCGCTGCTTGATGGCCGTCCGCCCACCGCCGTCGTCGCCTACACCCAGCTTTGGGTACTCGGGCTCGGCGGAGTGCTGCCGCCGCTGAACGCTTGCGCCGCATGCGGCGTGCCTCTCGAAGACGGATTCCGGATTGCGGCCGCCGATGCCCAGCCGCTCTGCTCCGGCTGCGCGCCCACAGGCGGGCTGAGGATCGACTCGGCTTCGATGGCGTTCCTCGGTGCCTGTCTCGAGCACCCGCCCGACCGGCTCACCTCACCGCCCCCGCCCGCCGCCGCACAGTGGCTCGACCACCTCATCCGCGCCGAGGCCCATCGGCAGATGAAGGCGCTCGATTTCTTCCGCCGCTACGGCTGAGTTCCCGCAACCATCCCCTCGGCCTCCCGGCACAGCTTCATCGGGAGGAGGCCGGGGGTCAGCGTCGGCAGGAGCTTGCTGGCCTCGGCGGCGGCCTGCTTGCGCCGGCCGGCGGCGGCCAGCGCCGTACAGTGCAGCGCTCGGGCGAGATCGAGGAGCTGGTGGTTCGAGAAGTCATCTTTCGAGACGCTTCCCAGGACGTCGATCAGGGGCTCGAGGGTGGCCAAGGCCTCGTCGGTGTGCGCGCGACCGAGCTGGGCGGCAGCAAGAGCGATTTGGAACTCGTAACCCGCGTCCGGGTTGACATCGGCATCCCTGCGCATGGTCTCTGGGTCACTCGCGGCGGTACGGCCGAGGCGCCAGCGGGCGAGGCAGGCCAGCGCGGCGCCGGCGGGCTCGCAAAACCGGGAAGCCACGTCGCAGTCAGCGCCGGACACGTCGTCCCACCACAGGTGCGCACGTGCGTTTAGCGCCGCAGTAATCCCGGTGTCGGAAGGCCCCACGTCGAAGCTGAGGAGCTTGATCACGGCCAGAGCCTCACTGCGGCGGTCGTGGAGCTCGATCGCCAACCGCAGCCACAGCAGCGCCGCATCGTAGCCACGGCTGGTCCTGCCGCCAGTGAAAATCGGGTGCAGGGTCGAAGCGGCCCGCAATAGCTCCCCGTTCAGCGCATCGAGGTTGGCGAGCCGATAGACGAGATCGTCGTAGGGCTCGCGCGCAATCGTACGCTGCAGGAAAGCGATAGCGCCGCCAAGGTCGCCGGCGCGCGCCAGGGCCCGGGCGGTCCTGACGCCGAGAATGGCATCGTACGCCGGCTCCTGAAACAGCGGCGCGTACTGCTCGCGCAGCCGAGCGGCGAGCTCGCGGACGCCGGCCGGCACGGTTGGCTGAGCCTGGGGCGCCAGGCGCCCGATACCTCGCAAAAAGACCAGCCGCATCTGTCGAAGGTCGTGGCCGGCGTTCGGGCTGGTACGCGGATTGCCGTTGCGATCGAGGACGAGCGAATGTCCCCCACCCAGATCGACGCGTAGGTCGCCTTGGCTCTCTGCGAGAAGCCGGGCCCTTTGGGGACCAGCATAGTCGGTAGAGAGCGGGGTGTACCAACCCCACGACAGATTGGAAGTATCACCGGACAACCCACTATCTACCATGAGCGGTTGACGCCCGCCCTCAACGCGGCCACTGGGCGGAACGATGGCAAACTCGCCCACGACGCGAAGCATGCTCAGGCGGTTGTTGACGCCGACGAAGCACAGTGTCGGCAGCCGGCGGTTTGGCACCGAGGCGACCGCATCGATGTAGCCGGAGTGCTCCAGCACCTGGTCCCAGCGGTCCCAGCGCGGCCAGTAGACGAGGAGCACGGTCGGGTAAAAGATGGGGTGGCGGCAGTTGGCGATGAGCTCGCTGCGGCCGTCGCCGTCGAGGTCGAGAGTCGACAGCGATGGAATGAACTCCTTGCGATATGGAAAGTCCCAGTACGGAACGATGTCGGCAACCTTGACGGCCGTGAGGACGCGGCCGTTGCGGCCGAGGGCGACGATCCGGGCCGGGTCGAAGGCCCGCCCATCGCGCGCAGTCACGGGCAGGCCGGACGAAGCGACCACGGTCTCCTGCCGCCCGTCACCGTCGAGATCAGCATGCAGGGACTGGATGATCGGGCCCCCGAGTGGGTGGCGCCAGGTCACACGCCCCGTCGCGTCGACTCCGTGTACCTCGCTCCCGGCAACCTCGACCCGCACCGTCGCCCGCTGCCGGATGACCGAGTAGGCGATCGGTATGGCCGCGGCGACTGCGACGACCAACGCCGCCGCCGCCACCGTCCGCCGCCGCGGTCGCAGGGCGTACCGCCGTCTCTCCAGCGCCCGCTCGACCGCAGCCGCGCTGGGCCGCTCGGCGGGGCCCGGCAGCAGCATCCGCGCCAGCAGCCTGCCCAGCCAGCGCGGGCACTCCGGACGCTGGCTCCTGACCCCCGACGGACGCTCCTTCTGCCTCCGCATCAGCGTCGACAGCGCGGTGTCGTCGGTCAGCGGCACCTTCCCCGTCAGCGCCTGGTACAGCGTCAGGCCGAGGGCGTAGACGTCGCTCGCCGGCACCAGCTCGGCACCGGTCGCCTGCTCGGGCCCCATGTACGCGGGTGTGCCGACGACCATCGCCGTCTCGGTCACCGTCAGCCCCCGCTCCAGCGGCCGCGCCAGACCCATGTCGCACAGCTTCGCGGTGCCGTCCGCTGTCAGCAGGATGTTGCCCGGCTTGACGTCGCGGTGTACCACGCCGCGGCCGTGCAGGTGGGCGAGCGCCGACGCGATCTGCCGCCCCACCCGGATGACCTCGTCGACCGGCAGCAGGCCGTCGCTCCGCAGCCGCTCCCGCAGGCTCTCCCCCTCCACCAGCTCCATGCTCAGGAAGTGGACACCGCCAGCGCTGTGCAGGTCGTGGACGGCTGCGGTGTGCGGGTTGCCGCCGCGCGCGGCCCGCACCTCGCGGCGCAGCCGCTCGAGGCCCTGCGCATCGACCAGGTGCGGGTAGAGGACCTTGACCGCAACCAATTCATCGAGCTGGACATCGGTGGCCGCGAAGACGACCCCCGAGCCGCCGGTGCCCAGCACCTTGCGGAGCAGGAATCGCCCGCCGAGAAGATCCCCCACCCCCGGCATCCGCGCCGCCGCGGATATCCGTTCCCCCTCCCCACCGTCGGGGCTCCAGCTCGTCGTGCGATCGTTCATGGAGCGGCTTCTTTCCGTGCCCCCCGGAAGGCCGGGCCGGTGACCAGGTATTGTACCGCCCTCGCGCGGGTCAATCTCGATACAGACGCTCTGGCATCACGCGGCGCGCAGTGCCGGGAGTGTTGTTGGCGCAACAGGAACCACTGTTGAGGCGACGCAAGACGGGAATGCGACCTGCCGCCGCGCGGTTGCCTGGCATGAGCCGGCGCCGGTTGCGGTACGGGCTTACAATCATCCACAACGGAGGAAGACACCATGGCCACGACGCACCTCAAGGGAAACCCGGTTCACACCAACGGCGAGCTGCCGGCGGTGGGCTCCACCGCACCGGCGTTCTCGCTCGTTGCCGGCGACCTCAGCGACACGGGTCTCGCCGACTTCACGGGCAAGAAGAAGATCCTCAACATCGTCCCTAGCCTCGACACGGCGGTGTGCGCCGCGTCCGCCCGGCACTTCAACGAGGACGCCTCGAAGCTCGACAACACCATGGTGCTCGTGATCTCGGCCGACCTGCCGTTCGCACAGGGCCGCTTCTGCACCACCGAGGGCCTCAAGCGCGTCGTGCCGCTGTCGACGATGCGCAGCCGCACGTTCGCCCAGGACTACGGTGTTCTCCTCGTCGACGGCCCACTCGCCGGCATCTGCGCCCGTGCCGTGGTGGCGCTGGACGAGAACGACCGCGTCATCTACACCCAGCTGGTGAACGAGATCACCACCGAGCCCGACTACGAGGCAGCGCTCGCGGCAGTGAAGTAGCCACTGGAGGCCCGGCCGGCGAAGCCCGTCCGGCTGCAATCCGCGATACGGGATCAGCTCTCCGTTTTTCGCTTGTCGCACGCCGCAGGCGTACCTGCAGGTACGCCTGCGGCGTGCTCCTGCGCGATCCCTCCCCCATTAGAAGGGAGGGGGTAGGCCGTCTCTCGGCCGATGCAGGAGGCAGATCCGGGCGCAGGAGGCTTGGCTCGAGGTCCTCCTCGAGGGCGGACTGACGGACCCCGAGGGGTACGGCCGCAGGCCGCGGATCTGCCTCACCCGGATCATTCGCTCGCGAACTAGATCTACTAGGACCGGCAATAGGCCCGCAGCCTTCTCCGTCCCACCGGGTTACACTGCACGCATGTCTCGGGCCGACGACCTCCGCCGCGCGCTCGGCGAGCGCATCCTGCTCCTCGACGGGGCCACCGGCACCGCTCTCGAGGCGATGGCGTTGGGCCCCGAGGCCTTCGGCGGCGAGGGGCTGGTTGGCTGCCCGGAGGCGCTGGTGCTGCACCGGCCCGAGTCGGTTCTCGAGCTCCACCGTGGATACCTGGAAGCCGGGGCCGACATCATCGAGACCAACACCTTCGGCGCCACCCCGATCGTGCTCGCCGAGTACGGGCTCGACGCACGGGCCGAGGAGATCAACCGCCGCGCGGCCGATCTGGCGCGCGAGGCGTGCGCCGAGCTCGCCACTACCGAGCACCCGCGCTGGGTGGCCGGCTCGATGGGCCCGACAACCAAGAGCCTGACGCTGATCGGCGGCGTCACCTTCGCGGAGATGGTCGCGGCCTACCGCGTCCAGGCGGAGGGTCTGGCCGCGGGAGGCGTCGACGTCCTTCTGATCGAGACCGCCCAGGACGCCCTCAACCTCAAGGCGGCGCTGATCGCCTGCCGAGAGGCTGCGCCGGCACTGCCGGTCGCGGTCTCGGCAACCATCGAGCCCACCGGCACGACTCTTGGCGGCCAGACCATCGAGGCGGTCGCCGTGATGGTCGAACCGTGGGCACCGCTATGGGTCGGGCTCAATTGCTCGACCGGACCGGGGCCGATGACGGAGCCCGTTCGCGCCCTGGCCGGCCTCACACCGAGCTTCCTGTCGGTGGTTCCAAACGCCGGCATGCCGGACGAGAACGGCCGCTACCACCAGCAGCCCGAAGGCTTCGCCGAGGCGCTGGAGCGGTTCGCAGGCGCGGGCTGGGTGAACCTGCTCGGCGGCTGCTGCGGCACGACAGCGGCCCACATCCGGCGCCTGCGCCAGGTTGCAGACAGCAACCCGCCGCGCCGGCCGCCGGCCTACGACCCGGACTGGGTGGCCGGGGGCGAGCCGGTCGAGCTGCGCCAGGAGCGACCTCCGCTGATCATCGGTGAGCGGACCAATGCGCTCGGGTCGCGGAAGTTCAAGCAGCTGATCGAGGAGGAGCGTTGGGCCGAGGCAGCCGAGATCGGTCGCCGGCAGGTCCGCCGCGGCGCCCACGTGGTCGATGTCTGTGTCGCCGATCCAGAGGGCGATGAGACGGCACGCATGGCCGCCTTTCTCTCCTCCCTCCGTCGCATCGTCCGCGCACCGTTGATGTTGGACACCACCGATCCGGACGTCCTCGCCGCGGGCCTCGAGCTGATCCCGGGGCGGCCGATTATCAACTCGGTCAACCTCGAGGACGGCGGCGAACGCCTCGACCGCGTGGCCGGGATAGCGCGCCGGTTCGGGGCCGCGGTGGTCGCCGGCTGCATCGACGAGCACCCGACCGACGGCATGGCACGCACGGCCGAGCGCAAGGCGGAGATCGCTGCCCGCCTGCTCGAGCGGCTGGAGTCACACGGCCTGCGTCGGTCGGAGATCCTGATCGACCCGCTGGTGTTCCCGGCCGCCACAGGCGACCCCAAGTTCGAGGGCTCGGCGCGCCAGACGGTCGAGGGCATTCGCCGGATCAAGGACCGGGTCGACGGAGCGCTGACGGTGGCCGGCATCTCCAACGTCTCCTTCGGCCTGCCCGCGGCCGGTCGCAACGTGATCAACGCGGTATTCCTCCACCACTGCGTCCAGGCCGGCCTCGACGCCGCGATTGTCAACTCGCAGGCGCTGGTCCGGGTGCCGAGCCTCGACCCCGAGGAGGTTCGCCGCGCCGAGGCAGTCCTGTTCGGAGGCGGGCGGGCGGCCGTCGACGAGTTCGTGGCGGCCTACCGCGACGCGCGACCGTCGGCCGGCGACGAGCTCGACAAGCTGCCGCCCGAGGAACGTTTGCGGCGGATGGTGGTCGACGGCCGATGCACCGGGCTCGAGGAGGCCCTGGATCTGCTCCTGGAAAGCAGCCGGCCGCTCGACATCATCAACGGACCACTGATGGCCGGCATGGACGAGGTTGGCCGCCTATTCGGAGACGGCAGCCTGATCGTCGCCGAGGTGCTGGTCTCGGCCGAGGTCATGCAGGCCGCCGTCGACCACCTCCGACCCCATCTCGGGAGCGGTGAGGAGATTGGGCGGGGCTCGATTCTCCTCGCGACCGTGCGCGGCGATGTTCACGACATCGGCAAGAACCTCGTGGGCATGATCATGACGAGCAATGGCTACCGCGTCATCGACCTTGGGGTCCAGGTGCCGTCGCAGCGCCTGATTGATGCGTGGGACAGGGAGCGTACCGACCTGATCGGCCTCTCCGGCCTGCTGGTGCGTTCGACTCAGCAGATGGTGGCGACGGTATCGGATCTCGACACTCACGGGGTCGGGGTGCCGGTGCTGGTCGGCGGCGCTGCCCTCAACCCTCGCTTCGTCCGTGAGCGGATCGCTCCCGCCTACCGGGCCCCGGTGCACTATGCGAAGGACGCCATGGAGGGCCTCCGCACCGCCAACGGGCTGCTGTCCGGCAACCTCGAGCCGGTGGAACCCCCAACCGCTTCCACGCCGCTGGCCGCGAGCTCGCCCCGTCCTGCCGCCGCCACTCCGGAGCCCGCACGCGTTCTCGAGACGGGCGAGCTGCCCGCGCCGCCCGACCTCGCCCGCCACCCACTGTCCAACCTGCCACTGGACCAAATCCTGCCATGGCTGAACCCTCAGATGCTGTTCGGCAAGCACCTCGGGGTCCCAGGCTCGGTCCGTCGCGCCCTGGAACGCGGTGACACGCGGGCAGCGGACCTGGTTGAACGGGTCGAGGCGCTGCAGGACGCCGCCATCAGCCAGGGCTGGCTGCGGCCGGCAGGCGTCTTCCAGTGGTTCCTGGCCCACAGCCACGGCGAGGAGGTCGTGCTTCGCGCCGGAGACGGCACCGAGCTGACCCGGTTCCCGTACCCGCGTCAGGCCAAGTCCCCGTGCCGCTCCGCCGCCGACTGGGTCCATCCCGATCCCGAGGCCGGCGATACCCTCGCCCTGATGGCGGTGACCGTTGGCAGGCGCTACCAGCAGGTTGCCTACGGCTTCCGCAACGAAGGCCGGTTCCTCGACGCCTACGCCCTCGAGGCAATGGCGCTGGAAACCGCAGAGGCGAGCGCCGAGTGGCTGCACCGACGCCTGCGCGAGCTGTGGGGGTTCCCGGACCCGCAGGAGCTGACACGCGAGGAGATCTTCCGCGCCCGCTATCAGGGAATCCGCCTGTCCTTCGGCTACCCCGCCTGTCCCGACCTCGAACCACAGCGCGACCTCACGCGGCTGCTGGCGACGGACGAGATCGGCATCGAGCTCACCGAGGGCCTCATGATGAGCCCGGAGGCCTCGGTCTCCGCCGTGGTCTTCCACCACCCCGACGCCAAGTACATCGCGTAGCGATTCGCTGCGCGAATCGCTCATAACTGAAGACTCACTTCAGCGCAAGAGTCTTCCCGGCGCGGCGTGCCTGCACTGTCCGGGCGAGTGGGGGCCTCCGTCACTCCGTCACTCCGCCACCGGGTGGGCGGGAGGAACCTAATCACTTAATTACTCAACAACTTAATCACTTGCTGGGGTGTGCAGACCGACTCATTCCAACAGGTCCAGGATCTTCTCTGGGCTCTTGAACGGGGCAATGATATAGACGCCCTGGGCCCGCTGCGGGGCCTCGGCGAGCATCGCCTGGGCGTGCCTCCGTCCGATCTCGGCGGCCTCCGCCCCGGCGGCCTCCAGGTCGGCCAGGAGGCCTGCAGGCACGGCGATCCCCGGCACCTCGTAGTGCAGACGCAGCGCGAGCTTGTGCGAGCCAAGCGGCCAGATCGGGGCCAGTGCCGGAACCGGAAGCCGGCCGCCGAAGCGGTCGAGCAGCCGCTCCCACGGTCCCCACTCGAAGAACACCTGCGACATCGCAAAGCGAGCCCCGGCCTCCACCTTGCGCTGCAGGCGCTCCGCCTCGCGCTCGACGTCGTCGTTGGGGTTGACGGCAACGCCAATGTTGAAGGCCGGGGGGTCACCGATCGGGTTGCCAGTCCAGTCGCTGCCCTCGGCAAGGCGGGTGATGGCGCGCACGAGCTCGAAGATGTCCACCTGGTTAACGTCGTACTGGCCAGGGTAGTCGCCGAGCTGAGAAGGATCGCCGCTCACCGCCAGGAGGTTGCGGATACCGTGCCGCCAGGCACCGAGCAGCTGCGCCTCGATGCCCATAATCCCCGCGTCCCGCGGTGTGACGTGCGGCATGGTCTCGATCCCGGTTCGCCGCTCGATCTCCGCCGCCAACCAGAGCGAGTCCATGCGCAGCCGTGCCAGCGGGTTGGAGTTGATGTCGACGGCGTCGACCCGAGGATGGTTCGCCATCAGGCGGGCTGCCTCGAGGATGCGGTCGGAGTTGGCGCCCTTGGGCGGGTCGATCTGCACGACGCGCACGAAACGGCCCTCGGCAAGCTTGGTGGCGAGGGACGAGGACGGCTCCCGCCGCTTCGGGGGTTGCGGCGGCTCCGAGACCGCCACCGCCGGTCCGCGGCGGTGTTGCGGCTTGAGGCCGGCCACGGCGTCGGAGATCGCCCGGATGTGCTCGGGGCCTGTACCGCAGCAGCCGCCGACGAGCGCAGCGCCGAGAGCCGCAGCACGCCGCGCGAACTGCGCCAGGTACTGCGGCGTGGCCGGGGACAGCAGCCGGCTGCCGGGACGGTAGACGACCATCCCCGCATTCGGCTGTGCCGCCAATGGTCGCGAAACCTCGGGGATGCGCTCGAGGATCTCGAGGGCACCGAGGGGGCCCGGTGCGCAGCCAATGCCGGCCGCCTGCACATCGAGCTCGGTGGCGCGTGCAACCAGCGCGGCGTGCTCCGCCCATGGGTGGGGTGGCCGCTCCGACGGGAACGTCAGGAGGGCGATTATCGGTAGCCGGGTGACGCCGCGGACCGCCGCGACCGCCAGCTCGAGCTCGTCGAGGCGGAAGAAGCTCTCCAGCACTAGCAGGTCGGCGCCCCTCCCGGCGAGGATATCGGCTTGCTCGGCGAGCGCCGACACCATGAGCGCACGATCCTCCGGGGAGTCCGGGTCGAAAACGCCTGTCAGCGGCCCGATCGAGCCGGCAACCAGGCAGTCAACGCCGGCAACCTCGCGAGCCTCGCGAGCGAGCTTGACGGCCGTCGCGTTGAGAGCCTCGGTCTCCGTGTCGGCGTACAGGCGCTGGAGGCGGGGCCGCGAGGTCCCGAAGGTTGCAGTCTGCAGAATCTCCGCTCCCGCCGCCAGATAATCGAGATGGATCGCCAGCACCTGATCAGGGTGCTCGAGGGCAGCGGTATCAAGGCGGGGAGCGTCGGGGAGCCGCGCCAGCAGCTCCGAGCCCATCGCTCCGTCGGACACCACCACATGGTCGGCGAGCCTGCGCTCCAGGTTCATGAGGAAGAGATATCACAGAAGCAATTCGCTGCGCGAATCGTCCCGGAATATCCCCCGGCGGGGAGCGTACAATCTCACGTGAGTGCGACCATGACGTTGACCGCCCCGGATGCGCCCGCGCTTGAACGGCAGTGGGTTGACGGTGCCCGTGAGGGCGACGTCGCCGCGCGCGAGCAGCTGGCCCAGTTCTGCCACCGCCTGGCCTTCCTGGCGGCTCTCCAGCTGAGCGGCAACCGCGAGGACGCCAAGGACCTCGCGCAGGATGCGATGGTGCGCTTCTTCGCCTCGCTCGACCGTTTCGACACCGGGCGCCCCCTGCGGCCGTGGCTGTTCCGGATCGTTCGCAACCTCTATCGCGACCGCCTGCGCCGCCGCCGCATCAGGCGGACGAGCTCGCTCGATGACGACGAGCACCCGGTGCAGATGCAGGTCGCGGACGGGGCCGCAAGTCCCGAAGACTGCACGGCCCGCCACGAGCTGCAGCGGATACTCTGGGAGGAGCTGCAACAGATTCCTACTCACTACCGCGAAGTGGTGGTCCTCAGGGACTACCAGGACCTGGCCTACTCGGAGATCGCCCGCATCCTCCGGCTGCCGCGGGGTACGGTCATGTCGCGCCTGCACCGCGGCCGGCAGATGCTGCGCTCGGCGGTCCGCCGGCGGGCCGGAAGCCCGGCCGAGGAGGATGACGATGCCTGACCGGTGCCCACGCGGTTTCGACGAGCGGCTGCTCAGCGGCTACCTCGACGGCGAGCTCACCCAGGGCGACGAGCAGCGGGTCACGGTTCACCTCGAGAGCTGCCCGCATTGCAAGGAACTGCTCGCCGACCTCGACCGGAATCGGGAGGCTACGATGAGCACTCGTTTCACCCCCCCACCTGACCTCCAGTGGGACGAGCTCCCGCGCAGTGGGGGCAGCCTTCTTCTGCGCCGCCTCGGCTGGTGGTTGGCGGCCCCGTGGCTGGTGCTGGTGGCCGGATACGGCCTGTGGGAAGCATGGCGGGGCGTTGCAGGCGCATTCGACCGCATCCTGACCTTCGGCGGCATCACCGCGCTGGTCTTACTCTTCCTGTCGGTCCTCTTCGACCGTCTCCGTGATGCCAGGACCGATCGCTACCGGGAGGTCAAGCGATGATCATCACCACCACCGACCACATCGCCGGCAAGAAGGTCGTCCGCACGCTGGGAATGGCGCGAGGCAACACCATCAGGGCCCGCCACGTCGGCAAGGACATCATGGCGATCTTCCGCAACCTGGTCGGCGGCGAGGTCAGCGAGTACACGAAGATGATGGCAGAGACGAGGGAGCAGGCGCTCGACCGCATGCTCGAGGAGGCGCGCGAGCTGGGCGCCAACGCCGTCGTCTGCGTCCGCTTCATGACCACCGAGGTCATGAAGGGCGCCGCCGAGCTCCTCGCCTACGGCACCGCCGTCATCGTCGAAGACGAGTAGAGGCCCGGCCGAAACCCCTGTTCGGCTGCGATCCGCGACACGGGGTCACCTGCACGTTTCTCGCTTGTCACCCGCCTCCAACGTACCCGCGGGTACGCCTACGGCATGCTCCGGCGCGAGACAACGCACATCTGACACCCGTCTCGCGAAGCTCGCTGCGAACAGGGTTTCCGGCCGAGCCTCTAGAGACTCACAGCTCCGGAGTTCCTGCCGGTCGCTGAAGCGAACCTCGCCGCGGACGGAGGTTCCGGCCGGGCCTCTACTGCGGGACGTCCTTGCCAGTTGCGGGAGCCTCGGTCTCCGGCTTCTCCGGCTTGTCAGGCTGCTCCGGCTGTACCGCCACACCCGCGCGCGCCAGCTCGTCGTTGATGATGCTCTCGAACTCTGACGGTGGCTGGGCGCCGCTCAGCATGCGCCCGTTGATGAAGAAGGTCGGCGTGCCGGTTGCCCCGAGCAGCCGAGCCTCCCTCAGGTCGGCATCGATCTTCTGGTCGGCCTCGTGCTTGGACAGGCAGGCCTTGAACGCATCCATATCGAGCCCGAGGGTCTTCGCCTCGTTGGCGATCGCATTGTCGCCGAGTTCCTTCTGGTGGCTGAACATCCACGAGTGCAGCTCCCAGAACTTCCCCTGCTTCTGCGCACAGGCGGCCGCCTGGGCCGCGGGCCGCGCCCGCGGGTGGGCCGGTGACGGCATGTCCTTGAACACCAGGCGGATCTTCCCGGGGTAGTCGTCAAAGAGCTTCGACACCGCACTCTGGACGCGAGCGCAGTACGGGCACTGGAAATCGGAGAACTCGACGATCGTCACCGGAGCATCCTCCGGGCCGCGGCTGGGGTCTGCGGGATCAATGGCGACCGGAAACCGCGGCGGCTCGAGGAGGACCTTCAGATTCGCCCCGGCGACAAGCCGGGCCTGCAGCGCCGTCTCGAGCTGCTGTACCTGCTGCTGCTGGAGCGCCTTGACCACTTGCGCCCGAGCCTCCTCGTCGGTTCCCGGGAGTCGCGACCGGTACTGCTTGAGGATCTGGTCGACACGCTCCTTCGGCGGCTCAACCACCTTGCTCGTGATCTGCTCCGCGTAGTACTGATCCCGGGTCATCCCGGCCTTCAGCGCCTCGGCCCGCAGCAGCCGCTCGGCCACGATCTGCCGGATCGCCTTGCTCTTGATCTGGAACTCCTGGTTCTTCAGCTGAGCGAGCGTCGGCGCCACCACGCGATCGAGCTCGGCGGCGGTGATGTCGCCCAGGGAGTAGCTGGCAACTACCTTCTCTCCGGGTGTCGCGGCTGGCGCGGCCGGAGGGGACGGCTGCTGCTGGGCGGCGGCTCCAGCCGCCACCAACATCAGCAATGCCAGGGTCGTACGTGTGCACACCGTGTCCTTCATGAATGACCTCCCGCTCGCAACCGGCGTCTGGGCCGTCGGTGGAGCAGGAACAGTATAGACCGCCCGCCCAACCGGGAGGTGAGAAGGTGATGTGGGATCCCCCACCCACCCAAGTGATTACGTCATTAAGTGATTGAGTGCCCCCACCCACCCCGGAGAACTCGGGTACGACTCGCTCCCTAGCGATTCGCGCTGCGAATCGCTATTCTTGCCGGCGAGAGATGTGAGAACAGCCTGCGACGAGGAGGTCGCCCATGAACGCGTTGCTCCTGGCCCGGTGGCAGTTCGCGATCACAACCGTCTACCATTTCTTCTTCGTGCCGCTCACGCTGGGTCTGTCGGTGCTGATCGCGATCATGGAAACCAAGTACGTCCGCAGCGGTGACGAGACGTACCGCAAGATGACGCGCTTCTGGGGCAAGCTCTTTCTGATCAACTTCGCCCTCGGTGTGGTCACCGGCATCGTGCAGGAGTTTCAGTTCGGCATGAACTGGTCCGAGTACTCACGCTTCATGGGCGACATCTTCGGCGCGCCGCTGGCGATCGAGGCACTCCTCGCCTTCTACATCGAGTCGACCTTCCTCGGCGTGTGGATCTTTGGCTGGGACCGTCTGTCGCCGCGGCTACACGCCGCCGTCGCATGGATGGTCGCCATCGGCGCCAACCTGTCGGCCCTCTGGATCCTGGTCGCCAATTCGTTCATGCAGAAGCCGACCGGCTACGTGCTGCGCAACGGCCGCGCCGAGATGGCCGACTTCTGGGCGCTGCTCGGCAACGGCCACGTTTGGGTACAGTGGCCGCACGTCTTCACGGCGTCCCTGGCTACCGCCGCCTTCTTCGTCGCCGGCATCTCCGCCTACCACCTCCTGAAGCGGTCGCGCGACCTTGAGGTCTTCCGGCGCTCCTTCCGGTGGGCGGTCGCGTACGGCTTGATCGGCACGGTCCTGGTGATCCTGGTCGGCCACACCCAGGCGCAGTACATGACCCGCATCCAGCCGATGAAGATGGCCGCGGCCGAGGCCCTCTGGAACACCGAGAACCCGGCGGCTATGTCGATCTTCACAATCGGCAATGAGCGCGAGCGCAAGGACGTGTTCGCGATCCGCATCCCGGGCCTCCTCAGCTTCCTCGCCCACAACAGGTTTTCGGGAGCGGTCGAAGGGATCAACAACCTCCAGGACGAGTACGTGCAGCGCTACGGGCCCGGAGACTACGTACCGCCGGTAGCAATCTCCTACTGGACGTTCCGCATCATGGTCGGGGCCGGCTTCGCCATGCTCCTGCTGCTGCTGTGGAGCCTGCGCGCGGTCATAAAGGAGCGGACGCTGGACTCGCCGCGGCTCCTGAAGTACATGCTGTGGGCGATCGCGCTTCCGTACATCGCCAACTCGACCGGCTGGATCTTCACCGAGGTCGCGCGCCAGCCGTGGATCGTGTTCGGGCTGCTGAGGACGAAGGACGCCGTTTCGCCGATCGTCTCGGCGCCGGAGGTCGCCTTCTCGCTGGTCGCATTCACCGTCGTCTACGGCATCCTCATGGCGGTGGACATCTACCTCTTGAAACGCTTCGCCACCGCCGGCGTTCCCGAGGAGTCCCCGACCAAGGCCCCGGCCGAGGCCGGTTGATCGGAGGAGGTGCAGCATGGATCTCAACACCCTGTGGTTCATCCTCATCACGGTGCTGTTCGTCGGCTTCTTCTTTCTCGAGGGCTTCGACTACGGCGTCGGCATCCTGCTCCCGTTCCTGGGGCGCAACGACCGCGAACGGCGCGTCATCATCAACACCATCGGTCCCGTCTGGGACGGCAACGAGGTGTGGATGATCACTGCCGGGGGCGCCTCCTTCGCAGCCTTCCCGAGCTTCTACGCCACCCTCTTCTCCGGCTTCTACCTGGCGCTGGTGCTGCTGCTGCTGGCGCTTATCGTGCGCGGCGTTGCGTTCGAGTTCCGCAGCAAGCTCGACAGCCCGCGTTGGCGCGGCCGCTGGGACTGGATCATCTTCGCCGGCAGCCTGGTCCCCGCCCTGCTGTGGGGCGTCGCCATCTGCAACCTTCTGCACGGGGTGCCGGTCGACGCCAAGATGACCTACGTCGGCGGCTTCTTCACGCTCCTCAACCCATACGCTCTCGTCGGCGGGGTCGCCACCGTCGCCCTCTTCGCCCTGCACGGCGCGGTGTTCCTGGCCCTCAAGACCGACGGTGACATCCGTCGCCGGGCGCGAGCCTTCGCCTCCAAGCTCTGGTTCCCCGCCACCGGTCTCGTGTTCCTGCTCGCGCTCCTGACGGCGCTGATGACCGATGTCCTGCCGCGCCTCGGCTACGATCCCGGCGTCGTGCCGGCCACCGCCGTGGTGTCGCTCCTCCTGGTCCGCTACTTCATCGGCAAGGAGCGCGAGGGTTGGGCGTTCATCCTGACCGGCATCTCGGTCGCTTTCAACGTCATCACCGTCTTCATGGGCCTGTACCCGCGCCTGATCGTCTCGAGCCTCGACCCGGCGTGGAGCCTGACCATCTACAACGCCTCCTCGAGCCCGTACACGCTCAAGGTGATGACGATCGTCGCGCTGACTCTGGTGCCGTTCGTGCTCGTCTACCAGGCATGGTCATACTGGGTGTTCCGCAAGCGCCTGACGGTGGAGTCATACCTCGAGTACTAGCGATTTGCGCAGCGAATCGCTGCGAATTGCTTACCATGGCGCAGTGCACGTTGATCCGAAGCTGCTTCGGCTGACGGCGGCGGGCCGGCCGCGGCTGGTTCTGGCCATCGCCTTTGGCGTTGCCGCCGGTCTTGCCACGGTAACGGCCGCATACGCGTTCAGCGGCGTGGTCGCGCGAGTGTTTCTCGACGGCGCGACCCTCGCCGCCGTCGCGCCCCTGCTCGGCCTGCTGGCTATGGTGATCCTGCTCCGCGCGACCTTCACGTGGGCGAGCGAGGCGACGGCAGCACGGTTCGCGGTCGGCATCAAGACCGACCTGCGCAACCGCCTCGCCGCCCACCTCGTGCGCCTGGGCCCGGTGGCCGCCGCCGGCGAGCGCACCGGCGAGCTGAGCACCACCCTGGTCGAAGGCATCGAGGCGCTCGACGCCTACCTCCGTCGCTACCTGCCGCAGCTCGCCCTGACGGCGCTGATCCCGCTGATGGTGGCAGCCCTCGTGCTCGCCCGCGACCTGCTCTCCGGGATCATACTGCTGGCGACCGCACCCGCGATCTTGATTCTCATGACCCTGATCGGCCGGCTGGCCGAGTCGAAGAGCCGCCGCCAGTGGCAGGCTCTCGCCCGCATGGGCGCCCACTTCCTCGACGTCCTGCAGGGGCTCACCACGCTCAAGATCCTCGGCCGGAGCCGCGAGCAGGCGGCGGTGATCGGCCGCATCACCGACCGCTTCCGGCAGACGACGATGGGCGTGCTGCGGATCGCCTTCCTGTCCGCGTTGGTGCTCGAGATGATGGCCACCATCAGCACCGCGGTGGTGGCGGTCGAGGTCGGCCTGCGCGTTCTCTACGGCCACCTCGCTTTCCGCGAAGCGTTCTTCGTCCTCCTGCTGGCCCCCGAGTTCTACCTGTCGCTGCGTCTCCTGGGAAGCCGCTTCCACGCCGGCCTGGCCGGAGTCAGCGCGGCCGGCCGCATCCTCGACGTTCTCGAAAGGCCGGTGCCGGTGCGCACCCTCGGCGACCGCTCCGCAGAGATCGGGTCCCGGCCGGTGATCCGCTTCGAGGACGTCGCCTTTGCCTACCCGGGACGCGGCCGGTCGGCCGACAGCGCCCCGCGGCCGCTCGCGGTGCAGGACATCGGCTTCACGCTGGAGTCCGGCCGCACCGTTGCCGTGGTCGGCCCAACCGGCGCCGGCAAGAGCACCATTGCCCTTCTTCTGCTGCGCTTCGCCGATCCTGCGGCGGGCAGGATCACCGCCGACGGCGTCCCACTCGACGCGCTGCCCCCGGAGCGGTGGCGGGAGCACATCGCCTGGGTGCCGCAGCGCCCCTACCTGTTCGCGGGCACGGTCGCCGACAACATCCGCCTCGCCCGTCCCTGCGCGAGCAACGCCGAGGTCGAGGCGGCCGCGCGCGCCGCGCAGGCCGACGAGCTGATCCGCGAGCTGCCTGCCGGCTTCGAGACCCAGATCGGCGAACGCGGAACGCGGCTGTCGGGCGGCCAGGCGCAGCGGCTCGCCCTCGCCCGCGCCTTCCTCAAGGACGCACCCATCCTGGTCCTTGACGAGGCCACCTCCCACCTCGACCCGGACCTCGAGGCGCGCCTGCAGGTCGCCACCGAGAGGCTGCTCGAAGGCCGCTCGGCGCTCGTGATTGCCCACCGCCTGGCCACCGTCCGCCGCGCCGACACCATCCTCGTTCTCGAGAACGGCCGCATCGCCGACCGCGGCCGCCACGATGAGTTGGCGACCCGCAGCGGTCCTTACCGTCGGCTCCTGGCCGCTTCCGGGAGCCCCGCATGAGCCCGCTCCGCCGCCTCGTCGGGCTGGTGCTCCCCCATTGGCGCAGGGTGCTGCTGGCCACCGTCCTCGGCGCGGCGACCGTGCTGTCCAGCGTCGGCCTGATGGCCGCCTCGGCGTTCATCATCGCCACCGCCGCCCTCCACCCCTCGATCGCCGAGCTCCAGGTCGCCATCGTCGGCGTGCGCTTCTTCGGCATCTCGCGCGGCGTCTTCCGCTACGCCGAGCGGCTGGTGTCCCACGACCTGACCTTCCGCATCCTCGCCCGCCTGCGCGTCTGGTTCTACACCGCGATCGAACCGCTGGCGCCGGCTCGGCTGGGCGGCGCCCGCAGCGGCGACCTGCTGGCGCGCGCGATCTCCGACGTCGAAGCCCTCGAGGAGCTCTTCATCCGCGCGCTCGCTCCGCCGCTGGTCGCGCTGACCGTAGCCGCCGCCACCGCCGGCTTCCTGCTCCGCTACCACCCCGGGCTCACCGCCGCCTACCTCGGCTTCTTCGCCATCGGCGGCGTCGCGGCGCCACTTGTGATGCGGTGGCTGAGCCGCGGTGCCGGACCCGCCGAGCGCCGCCTCGCGGCCGAGCTCCACCAGGCGGTCGTCGAGACGGTGCAGGGGCTGCCCGACCTGCTGGCCTGCGGCGCCGAGGGTGCCGCCGTCGAGCGGATGACAGGGCTCGGGGACGAGCTCGCCGCGGCGCAGACGCAGATGGGCCGCGTCGACGCCCTCGACGCCGCCTTGGGGACACTGGTCGCCAACCTGGGTGTGTGGTGCCTGCTGGTGCTGTCGATACCGATGGTGCGCGCGGCCCGCTTCGACGGCGTTTCGCTGGCGGTGCTGACGCTGGCCGCGCTGGCCAGCTTCGAGGCCGTACAGGCTCTGCCCGCGGCCGCCCAGTACCTGGAGGGGCAGCTGGCCGCGGCCCGACGCCTGTTCGAGATTGCCGACACCGAGCCCGCGGTCACGGACCAGGACGAACCGCTGGCGCTGGTCCCAACCGCGGCCGTGCACGCCCCCGCCGTCCGCGTCCGCGGCCTGTCCTTCGTCTACCCGGGATCGCCGGCGCCCGCTCTGGACGACATTGACCTCGAACTCGCCA
>Ga0307445_10000007_pt1 | contig 73631 bp, 58 predicted proteins | sample SalMarSW160330MG_FD_202147 | JGI IMG/M metagenome (GOLD analysis project Ga0307445, IMG submission 202147) | Salt marsh sediment microbial communities from the Plum Island Ecosystem LTER, Massachusetts, United States - SW1603-30 | ecosystem: Environmental > Aquatic > Marine > Intertidal zone >... | reverse complement strand
ATAAAGCTGCGATTCAACTGGAATGCCGCCATCGCCATCGATCCTCTGGATGTCGGCACCTTGTATTATGGCAGCCAATTTTTGCACAGAAGCAAGGATGAAGGACGGACATGGCAGATCATAAGTCCCGATCTAACCTCCAACAATCCCGAAAAACAGAAACAAGCAGAAAGCGGTGGATTGACCAAAGATGTCACCTACGCTGAGGACCATTGCACGATTTTGACCATATCCCCCAGTCCTGTTCAAAACGGCGTGATCTGGGTGGGCACGGATGACGGGAAAGTCCAGCTGACTAAAAATGGGGGACAAACTTGGAAAGATCTGTCCGGGGAAATCATCGGGATGAAAGATAAGGGTGTGCCGTCCGGGACATGGTGTCCCCACATCGAGGCCTCCAATCACGACCCATCCACAGCCTATGTGGTGTTCGATGATCACCAGAGATCGAATTGGACTCCCTATGTGTTCATGACCACAGATTTTGGAGAGACGTGGAAAAACCTGGCGACTACGGGAATCGATGGATTCGCCCATGTGATCCGAGAAGATCCAGTTCAAAAAAACCTGCTTTTTCTCGGGACCGAGTTCGGATTGTATGTCAGCTTGGATATGGGCAAGGAATGGATAAAGTGGACAAACGGACTGCCGACGGTGCCTGTGCGTGATATGGTCATCCATCCGTTGGACAATGACCTGGTCATCGGGACGCACGGCCGGGCCGTTTATATTCTGGACGACATCCAGCCACTTCGCGAAATCACAGAGGCCATCGAAGCGAAAAAACTGCATCTTTTTCAAGTGACCGACGCCTACCAATTTCAAACCTCTTTTTTAAGCCTCGGTTATCTCACACCCGGAAATATGGAATTCCAGGGCCAAAACCGTCCTTATGGAGCTTTGATCACTTATTCCATCGGGAAACCACCTGCAGATGTGCCGAAGGATATTAAGCCGCTCGATTCGAAAGATGTCGCTGACAAAGAACAAATCGAGATCGCCATTTTGGACAATCAGGGTGAGGTCATCCGAACAATTGAAGGGTCGAGGAATCCGGGGATCAACCGCGTGAATTGGGATTTGCGGAGAGATCCGTTCAAAACTTTGAGTGATCCCTTCGAGGGAATTTTCCCTCCGTCCGGTCCTCTTGTACTGCCGGGAACCTACACGGTCAGGATGGAATGGGCTGGTGTCATTGTCGAGGAAAAGCTTCAAGTTCTCGCTGATCCCAGGTATCCTGTTTCCCAGGCAAGCCGAATAGCCAAGTTCAATCTGATCCTGGAAAACGGAAAGTTCATCGAGGCCGTCACAGAGGCCTACAATGAGATCCAGGAATCTATCAGCGCTCTGGATGAGGTGTTGAAGAGGACCGATCAATTGGAAGAAAAGAACAAAGAGTATATCCGAATTAAAGCCAAAGAATTTAAAAAAAGGCTGCAAGGATACGCCGACCGACTCTCTCCACCTAAAGACCGCTCCGGCATCTTCGAAGAAACAGAACTATCTGTGCGTTTGGCCGGGCTCGGATCCCGGTTGGAATCATCATTCGATACACCGACAGAGGCCCAGCGTTTGGAGTTTCAAAACCTGAAAGCAGCTGTCTATCAGGAACTGTATAAAATCAACCGTTTCTTCAAGGAAGAATTCCCCAAATTCATCCAGGAAGCTCAAGAGGCTGGTTTCAGCATATTCCCGAAAATCGAACCGATCACGATCAAGCAGTAAAAGGCTATTTCCTTTTTTTCGCGTTTTTAAGTCTTGAGTATATATCTGATCCGATGCATTTTTCTGCGGCATCACACCAGTCGGCACACCCAAAATCTTTGAGCAATTGAATATCGCTCTTGGATACCGTGGATCCGCATTTTAGACAGATGCGATTTTTGTCATCAAAAAAGAACTCCACTTCAGATCCACAGGAAGGACAGAGCAGATTGCAGACGATCTCTTCCATTTTTTTTTGGCTGAGATCCTGACCGGGGCATTTTTTTAACACCACAATGATTCTCTATTCTGTTCCAATTTTGGCAGGGCGGGCAAAGCTTCTGATCAGTTGAAAAGGCAGGAAAAGTGAAATCCCCACAACCGCCCAAAAAATGATCCGCGCCCGTCTGATAAGCCCGAAAGTCAAACCAAGATGAGGGGCCAAGCCTATCAAGGAAAAAGCTCCAGTTATTCCAGCTTCTGCAACACCCAATCCTTGAGGAATGGCATTGATCAACAAACTGGATGCCGCAATGAAGGCTGCGATAATAGCCATTCTTCCCGGGGTGATGGCAATGCCCAGAAACCTGAGAATGAGAAAAATTTCGATCAGGTTTATCAACCGCCCTAAAAGTTTATAGCCCAAACAAGCAGCGAAAGTGCTTTTGGGCAATTTTTGCTGGCGTAAGACTTCGAAGGATGAGAAGCGCTTAAGGATAAAAGATGTCAAATGGCTGGGAACTTTGGACAATGAAAAGAACGTCAAAAGTATTCCAAAGAGGGCCAATAGAGCACCGACAATTATCATGTAGACCTTGAGGTTCGCTGAAAAAGGGACCAAACAAATGGTTATGAAGAGAAATGAAGAGGAATTGATCAGCCCTGAAACAGCGTGTATCAAACGATCAAGAACGATCGCTTGGCTGGCTTCGCCAACAGGAAGCCATCTGGATAAATGCTTGATTTTAAACGGTTCGCCACCTACGCCCGCCAATGGGACGACCGTATTCATGGCTTCACCCACCAGTTGGTTGTACAACAGATTAATAAATCCAACCCGATGACCGACCAAACTGGAAAGCGCCATGGTATTTGCAAAAAACCACAGAGGCGCTACGGCAAAAACCCATAGGATATTCAATCCTACGGATTGCATGGCTTCCATCACATCACCCAGCGGCATTCTGCTGATAAGAAAACAAAGGATTCCCAATCCCACCAAAAAGAAAATAAAGATTATAGGATTGCCCAATCGTTCACCATTGACCGCCTTTTCCTTTTCAAGAGCTCGGACAGTGGAAATGCATATCAATACTATGCCCAGCAATCCGAGCCAAAATATCACCGGGGCCAAATTAGCCAGGCACAATATGAGGACAAGAAAAGCGATGACGTCTTGTTTGATAAGAACCTTTAGCGGTATGATCAAACGGTCCCAAACGGTGGGATTATTCCGGCTCCAATCTTCGACTGTGGCAGGGACTTTCAAATAAGCTGAATAATCATTGGTCTTCAAACCGAAGCGCGCTTTATAAGTAATGAAAAAAATGAACAAAAGAATAAATAGCACGATGGCCCAAATATATATCTCGCTGCCTGCTTTACGGTAAACCCCCACACCCAAGCAAGAGAAAAAGACAAGGTACCGGAAGTTGTCGGAGATGACATCGTACAAAGCCCCGAATCGGGTGCTACGAAAAGCGATACGGGCAACTTCACCATCACATCCATCCAGGATAGAGGCAAATTGAAAGACGATTCCGCCGAGGACGAGCCAGGGATATTCTGTAGAGGTGACCATCGCTGCGGCCACCAACGTGATAAGGGTGACAACGGTGGTAATGGCATTGGGTCTGATTCCCCACCTTACCAGGTAGCGGCTCATAAATTGGGATATGGGTCGGTTCAAATAGCGACTGACAGGGCCATCATTCGACTTCACCTGCGATTTCATAATTCGCTTTTCCGCTTCGCGAGCCATTTTGAAGGTATCCACATCCTGCCACAACGCACCTTTCAAAGGGACAGACAGAAAGGGCTCATTTTGGATGATCGCATTGACGACATCGGCTACAGTTCGTGCTCCAGCATCGACATGAGCTTGAATTTTTTTTCCAAAATCTTTAGGAAAATAAAACAGTCCCATATCAATCTCGCTATAATCATAGAGTTCCTTTGAGAGGGCGACGATTTTCCCCTCTTCCGATTTTACTTTGGTGGCATCGTCGATGTCGAAAACGCTGTCCGGATCCGGATCGGTAGCAAGCTGGGGCTTGCCGGGATGTTCTTCGATTTTTTCCAAAAATCTTTTGATGGTATCGACCACACTCACATGGTCCGCCATAGCAACCAAAAAGGGTTCCTCAAGTTGGCGTGCACCGGCAGCCAGGGAGACGCCATTCCCTTTTTCGAAATCCTCGCATTTTATGAACTGGATATCGATTTTAGCAAGGCTTTTGAGTCCTTTTATCGTCGTGATCAGCGATTCTTGCAGATAACCTACCACAACACGAAAATGTTCGATGCCAGATTCCCGGAGCGTGAGGATCGATCGCTCCAAAAGATGAAGCCCCCCCACCTTCAGCAATGGCTTGCTTACCTCTCTCCCCTTCTCTTCACGGAGTCGACGTGCTTCCCCAGCTGCAAGAATAACCGCTGTTTTTAATGGAGGAATGATAGGCATGTGGCCATTATATGGCTCAATAACTAGTGCCGTCAACGAAAACAATATTTCAGACAAAAGGAAGTCCATTTTTTTCCCGGAAACCTGAGATTGACTTATAACATCATTTATTGTATTCAAAGATTTTCACAATCTTATTAACCGTTCGATTGTGTCTTTTTCGTAAGGCAACTTAAGAGAACCTATTATGGATCGATTTTATGACATGGCTAAATAAGAAAGGGCGAAACTTCGGCTTTTGTGTCGCCTTTTCTCTCCTGTTCTCTCTAACGAACCTCTTTGGTTATTTTGGGTCTAAGCAGACCACGGACGGCCTCGTTCCTCTCAAAAGCCAATTCCATCTATCAAAAATTGTAGGACATTCTCTGTTTTCATGTCCATCCCTTCCCTATACTCTTTCAGATGATAGCACCAAGTCCTCATCGGAAAACAAGCCAAACAAACATTTGGGTCGAGCCGTGCTTGAGTGTGCGGCAGTGTTTGCCTACTCTCAAACCAAGTACTGGGTGACTTACGAAGAGTGGCTGGAAGATTGGCAGTATGATCTAACCTGGAAGGATCAGGCAAAGAGATTTTTCAGTCTCGATGCCTGGCGATTCGATTCCAACTGTTTCGGTCTCAATTGGAGTCACGCGCTTGCCGGAGCTCTTTACTACAACATCGCTCGAACGAATAATTTGAACCGGATGGAATCGCTTTTGTTCACTATTGGAGGTTCGTTTTATTGGGAATACATCGTCGAGTGGCGGAATGTTCTTTCGATCGGTGACAATATATTCACGATCGTTGGAGGAGCATCCATCGGAGAGGCGTGGTTCCAATTGGGAAAGTATTTCAGCACAAAAACCGAATTGGGTAATCGTATTCTTAGCTTCATAAATCCCATCCTTAAACTAAACCGTTGGTTCGATAGGAAGGAGAGCGAGAATTGGCCAAAAGATCCTGATCCCGGGTGGAACAAATTCGACTTTTTTTTAGGAAGTCGATTTTCCCGAAGTTCAGCTGAAGATGATTATCTCGGATATTTCTATGGGGGAATTCACACACAAATCAATCATATTCCAGATTTCGGAAAACCAGGACAGGTCAGTCGGAGGGAAAGCGAAACGCTTTTTACGGAAATGTACTTCGACTTCACAACAGGAAAATTGGGAACCGAGGAGACCAGTGTTTTTACCCGAACGGTCTTTTTCGGCCATTTTAAGCAAAACATCGACGAACAAAAGAGGGGAAGTGCCCAATATTTTGGTTTGGGATCTGCATTCACCTACTTTAAAAAGCGCAGTACCGCCTTTTATGATGGGTGCGAAGTGAAGGTCAAAAGAGGATACGATCTGCACCTCGAGGAGCCCAGAGAATTCACGGATAAATTCTCGGTCATCCATCTTGTTGGGCCTGTGTTTGATCTTACTTCTTATTCATCGAAGATTAAATCGCGAATTGTGCTCGATGCTTATCTAGATTTTGCTCTCGTCAATGCATTCGCTCTGAATGAATATTCAGTCGGTCGTGATATCTCGGGAATAAAAACAAATCTATTCTACTACGGATACTATTACGGAATGGGAACAACTCTCAGTTCGGATTTGAGCATCCGTTATGACAATCTCCAGTTTAGAGGACTGTTGAAATATCAAGCATGGGGCTCCATAGATGGGAGGGATCGGTTCCAGGTCGAGTTGACAGACGATTTCCATGTCAAAGATTCACGATTGCAGTACAAGCTTGAAATGGGATTCTGGATCCCTAGAACCCAGATGGAACTGCTTAGCTCTTTCGAAGGGATTCAGAGGATGGGGACTATCAAGGATATCCATCACAAGGAAACCGAGACGCGATTTTTTCTCGGGCTTAATTTCAATTTTTAAAATCTGAATGCCAAGCATAACCTGAATTTTTCGGCTTCCATTGAACTAGATCCTCCATTTGAGCTATGATACTGTCTATAGTCATATGAATATGCCACTTTACATCACGCTATTCCGAATTCTCTGCATACCCATCTTAGTCATCCTTCTCTTGTCCCGATTCAACGGACAAGAGTTTATCGCATTGGCGGTGTTCGTCATCGCTGCGCTCTCTGATATCGCCGATGGGGTTTGGGCTCGACGAGCGCAAAAAACATCGACCCTAGGAGCGCTCCTCGATCCCATCGCAGATAAATTATTGATCTCTTCTGCCTTCATTTGTCTCGTTGGGTTAGGAAAGGTGGCTTCGTGGATGGTTATCATCATCGTGGGCAGGGAAATCGCCATCACAGGATTCAGGGCCATTGCTTCATCACGGGGAATCCATATCTCCTCCTCTGCATTTGGTAAAATCAAAATGTGGTGTGAATCCATAACACTCGGCCTGTTGATCCTCGGGAAGGACAATTTAGGAAGTTTTTATTTTCTTGCGCAGATCGGGCTTTGGACAGTCTTGGCCATCGTGCTTTTTTCTGCAACGGAATATTTTATAAGATACGGACGGCTTGTTCTCTCCAGCTCCCCTTCCGATGAAAATTAAAATGTATCTCGCTCTATTCGGAAAATGACCTATACCATAAAGATTCTCCACATCGATAAAACGATCCGGGCACAAAAGGGAGAGTTGTTGGCGGATAAAATCCTCGAGAGCGGGATCGACCTCAGCCTTTATTGCCAGAAAAAAGCCGTTTGTGGAAAGTGTTTTGTCGAGATCCTCGAGGGATATAAGCCGCCTTTGGATGAGATCGAGAATCTGTTGATCCAGAAGAATAACCTGAATCAAAATCACAGACTGGCATGCCGGTACAAAATCGCCGGAGATATGGTTATCGATATCCCTCCGGAATCCCTTCTCCAGAAAACGTTCATCCTTAAAACAGGGATAAAGCTACCGCTTGTTATCGATCCTTTCGTTAAAAAATACTTTGGAGAAATAAATAATCCAGGATTGGATCATCCCCATTCTCTGCAGAGCGAATGGGGAAAACGTTTCCGGATAAAAAGCTTGAATATACCGGTGAATGTGCTGCAAAGGATCCCTGGAATACTGAAAGACAGCCGGAACAAGGTCACAACCGTGTTGTATGATGACAGGGAAATCCTTTCCGTCGAAGCTGGAGATACGACGGGACAGAACTTCGGCTTGGCTGTTGACTTAGGGACGACAACGCTGGTTATCGAGCTCGTCGACTTGAACACTGGGGAGACTATCGACACGGCGACCGAAAACAACAGCCAGATAAAATACGGAATGGATATCGTCTCCCGTATTTCTTTTTCCTACCAAAATCCGGAAAGTCTGCAAAAACTGCAGACGGCCATCTTGAAAACCTTGGCCCTGATGATAAAAACCCTCCTCGAAAGAAACCGGGTTCCGCAGGATCGTGTCTATGAAATCGTTTTTGCTGGAAATACCGCCATGAACCATTTGCTCCTCTGCATTCCTGTAGACACCCTGGCAGTCTCTCCCTTTCATGCCGTGTATCACAGAATGCCAGAATTCAAAGCAGATGAGCTCGGGCTCCGTTTGAATCCGAACGCCAAGGTCTATATCGTTCCCAACATAAAGAGCTTTGTCGGAGGGGATATCGCAGCAGGTCTGCAGGCGACGGATTTGGCAAACAGAAAGGGTAATCATTTGTTCGTTGACCTGGGAACGAACGGGGAGATCATCCTGAAAACAGAAAAAAAGTTCGTGGCCACTTCCACTGCAGCCGGGCCGGCTTTCGAGGGAATGAACATCCATTCAGGCATGATCGCTCAGCCTGGCGCCATATACAAAGCGGAAAAAAAGAACCGGCTCATTTTGCACACGATCGGAAAGAAAAAACCGCAAGGAATATGCGGGACAGGGCTCATCGATCTTATCGCTCTCTTCTTGGATGACGGGAAAATCTCGTCATCGGGTAAAATCTACGGAAACATGGGAAAAATCAGGATCACAGAGAAAATTTTCCTTTCTCAGCAGGATGTTCGTGAGGTCCAGTTGGCCGTGGCTGCTGTCAAAACGGGTATCAGAATGATCTGTGAAAAACACCGGATCAAAAATGAAGATCTGGATAGGGTTCTCATTGCCGGAGCCTTCGGGAATTATCTGAATACACAAAACGCCATGAGGATCGGACTTCTTCCCGATATCGATCCGGAAAAAATCATTTATGTCGGCAACTCTTCATTGGCAGGAGCCAGGGCTCTTTTGCTGTCCAAGCCAGCTCGAAAAAAAACGGAATCCTTGATCGAAAAGGTCCGTTACATATCCCTGGCATCGGATCCGCGTTTTCAAGAGTACTTTGTCGAATCGCTTAGTTTTGGAGACGGGAATAGCTCACGATGAAACTGGCTATATCTGGAAAAGGGGGAACAGGAAAAACCACGCTGGCCGGCATATTGGCCCATTTGTTTCGGAGGGATGGGTACAAAGTCCTGGCAGTGGATGCCGACCCCGATGCCAATCTTGCCTCGTCCATCGGGATTCCACCGGAATTGCAAACCAAAATCAAACCGATCTCTTCCCAGCGGCAATTGATCAAGGAGCGGACAGGTGCGAATCCTAACGAATTCGGCCAACTGTTCAAGCTCAATCCAACCGTTTCCGATATCCCTGATGATTTTTCCATCAACTTCAAGGGCATCAAACTTCTTGTCATGGGCGCCGTGCAAAAAGGAGGAGAAGGTTGTGCCTGCCCGGAAAACGTCCTCTTGAAAAATTTGTTATCCGAGATTATCCTTCATCGCAAGGAAGTCGTGATCGTGGACATGGAAGCCGGGATCGAGCACCTGGGGAGGGCCACTGCTGAATCCATTGATTTGATGGTGATCTGCATCGAGCCTGGTTCCCGGAGCATCGAAACCGCTAACGCTATAATCAAGCTCGGCAAAGAGATCGGCCTAAAGAATTTCGGGATCGTCGGGAACAAAATCCAAAATCAAAATCAGGAGAAGTGGATCAGAGATCAGTTCGACCCGGAAATTCTTCTCGGATCTATCCCCTATTCAGAAGCGATCCAAGAAGCCGATATACAAAAGAACTCGCTCTTCGATATGATGGACGAGAGTCTGTCCCGTGCATTTCAACAAATCTACCAAAATTTACTGTCAATTAAGGTTGCCTCGTAGCGAAAGCCTTTTTCATCAAGAAACATTTCTAAATACAATATAATCCTTCTAGCTATAGATAGAAGTCAGAGAAGCTGATGGAAGCATCCTTATTTCCGTGATAAATTGGGCTTTTGGGAATGGTTGAAGCGACCATTGAGGAATTAGCCTTTCCTTGCCACTCTTCGAGGGAATCTGACAAGGTCAGACGGCGAGGATGTATTGAGCACGACTTGGCTAAAGAATAAGAGATCCGGACTGTCAGGGGAACAAGGGCTGCAGTGGTAGAGATCGGGAGTTAACGCGCGGAGTTCCGCAGCCGCCGAGAAGAGCGGTGAGAGAATGGCGTGAAAAATCCTCACGGGAGCAAAACCATTTCTAAAAGTCTATGTGAACCTTTCAGGTATCATGGAAATAAGGATGCTGATTAGGATGTTGATGAATTAGCTTCGTTGACTTTATTTATGGTACTATATATTTCCCAAATTTTGGTAATGCAGAAAAGAGAGGAGGTGATATATGGTTTTTAACCCCCAAGGACTCGCTACTGCCATCGGAAGCATGCCCCATAGCAGTCCCTCGGAAGCATGCGACATCATCCTGAATGCCATACCCAAAATTCCTATCTGGCCGCAGTTGCCCAACATGAATTTCCGAGAGGAGATGGAGATCCAGTACAGTGAAGGATTTCCTTGTGTGGTTTTGGACGAGGAAAAGAAGCGGATGTATTTCGAGACCGAAAAAGATGTCACTTCTGATTTTGAGATCTTTTACGAAAATTATATGGCGGAAAACCTGGATCATTTTCAGATATCCGGCCAATTCAGCCGTGGCATACAGGAAATGGTGAAAAAGCTTAGTGAAAAAGTGCCTCCTGAACTTCGATACTTCAAGAATCATGTGACCGGTCCGATCACCGTGGGTCTGGGCCGTGTGGATGAAAATAAGAGGGCCATCTACTACAACGATTTGTTCCGGGATATCCTCGTGAAAGGAACGGAAATGAAAGCGCGCTGGTTGCTGAATAAATTCCGATTCTTGGGATGTGAGCAGATCTGTTTTATTGACGAACCCATCCTTTCTGGCTTCGGGTCTTCCACCTATGTGAGTGTACAGCGTTCGGATGTGGTGCAGCATTTGAATGCCGTGATCGAATCCATCCAAAAAGAAAATGCCATTGCGGGTATTCACTGCTGCGGAAACACCGATTGGACCATTCTGATCGATGCCGGCGTGGACGTGATCAGTTTCGATGCCTATGACTATGCCGACACCATAGCCTATTATCCCGCTCAAGTTAAAACGTTCCTGGAAAACGGGGGTGTCCTGGCTTGGGGGATCGTGCCCACCTCCGAAAGGATCAACGAGGAGAATGCCGAATCGCTGGCAAAAAAATTGGATTCTTTCATAAACAACCTGGTAGGAAAAGGAATAAACAAAACCCTTATCTGGGAAAAGTGTTTACTGACACCCAGTTGCGGGACAGGATCGCTCCCCGTCGATTTGTCGGAAAAAATATTCGAACGGCTTTCCGGAGTGAGCCGGATCATTAGAGACAGGATTTGAACCAGGATCGCAAAAAATGGAAAAAAAGCCAAAAAAAAGCATCGATATAACCGTCAATAAAATGCTCGAGCGAACAGCTGAGCAAGGGATCGAAACCGTCTGGGACCGATCAGACCAACAAAAGGCCCGCTGCGGATTCGGAGAACAGGGCCTGTGCTGTCGCCTTTGTTTCATGGGCCCTTGCCGCATAAACCCCAAAGGAAAATCTCCACAGCAGGGAGTATGCGGAGCGAGTGCCGAAGTGATCGTGGCGAGAAACTTTGCCCGAATGGTCGCGGCCGGAGCCGCCGCTCATTCAGATCACGGACGCAGTGTGGCCAAAACCCTGATGACCGCGGCCCTTTCCCCTGAATCGGGATACACGATCAAAGATGTCCATAAACTAAAAAAGGTAGCCCAAGTTTTCGGGATCTCTGCCCAAGGCCGGGATAAACGGGACATCGCCAAAGATGTGGCAGAAAAGGCTATGGCCATCTTCGGGCAGCAGGAGGGCGAAATCGATCTCATCAAGCTTGCACCCCAAAAGCGCCAAAAACTCTGGCATCAATTGAATATCACGCCCCGAGGGATCGATCGCGAAATCGTGGAAATGATGCACAGAACCAACATGGGGGTGGATCACGATCACCGCAATATCATGCTTCATGCTTCGAGGACCGCTCTAGCTGACGGCTGGGGAGGTTCGATGATCGCCACAGAACTCCAGGATATCCTTTTCGGCACACCTTCGCCCATCCGGGGTCAAGTGAATCTCGGTGTTCTATCCGAAAAGGATGTGAACATCGTGGTCCACGGACATGAGCCCGTTCTATCGGAAATGCTGGTCCAGGCGGCAAAAGATGAGAAGCTCCAAACCCTGGCAAAATCCAAGGGCGCTTCAGGCATCAACTTGGCTGGGATCTGCTGCACGGCCAACGAGATACTGATCCGTCACGGATTGCCGATCGCCGGGAACATTCTGCAGCAAGAGCTGTCCCTGAGCACGGGAGCGGTGGACGCCATGATAGTCGACGTCCAGTGCATCATGCCTTCACTGCCGAAGATCAGCAAACACTACCACACCTTGCTCATCACAACCTCGCCGAAGGGAAAGATGGACGGAGTGAAATTTTTTCCATTTGCTGAAAAGAATGCCCTGCAAACGGCTCAGGACATCGTGAAACAGGCTATCATGAATTTTCCCAACCGGGGGGACGTGGATATCCCGAAAGAAAAAATGGACCTTATCGCCGGGTTCAGCCATGAAGCTATCAATTATATGTTGGGAGGAACATTCCGAACCTCCTACACACCGCTCAACGACAACATTATCAACGGACGTATCAGAGGAGTGGCGGGTGTCGTGGGCTGCTGCAATCCCAAAGTGATCCATGACTTGGGCCATGTCCACCTTGTCCAAGAATTAATCGCCAACGATATCCTAGTCGTGCAGACTGGGTGTTCGGCCATCGCTTGTGCCAAAGCCGGATTCCTTACCCCCGAATCTGCGGAAAAATATGCCGGCAAAGGCCTGGCTGAAGTATGCCGGGCTGTGGGCATGCCCCCGGTTCTCCATTCCGGTTCCTGTGTGGACAACTCCAGGATCCTGATCGCTCTGTCGGAGATGGTGAAAGTCGGAGGATTGGGAGAGGATATCAGCGAACTTCCGGTTGCCGGAGCAGCACCCGAATGGATGAGCGAAAAGGCCATCGCCATAGGTCAATACTTCGTGGCCTCCGGTGTGTTCACCATATTCGGGATCGGTCTGCCGGTCCTAGGAAGCGAGGTGTTCAGCCAGCACATTTTTGAGGAATTGGGAAAAACTCTGGGCGGAAAATGGGCGGTCGAAACGGATCCCGCCCGGATGGCTTCCATGATGATCGACCATATCAACACAAAGAGGAAAAACTTGGGAATCGACAAGGACAAAAAAAGGGTACTGTACGATATGGAAATGAGACGGGATCTGGAGGTTTGATCGATGTCCAAGCTGATCGCCACAAAAGCCATACGCGGAGCCCACACCCTGGTGAAACGAGCAGAGGAAGAGCTCCGTCTTGCGATCCAACAAAAAGGGCCTGCAGCAAAGGTGGAGTTCCCCAACACCGGATACTATCTCCCTGTCTCCCACGGGATTTTGGGCATGGACATCCAATCCCTCGAAGGACTCCAGGAATTGCTGGAGGAAGCCAAAAAACTTCTCCCCCCTCTACCGACCGACAAACTGTGGATTCCTTATTTGGGAAATACCCTGGATGCGGGCATGGCAGCCCTGTTCGCCGATGAGATAATCGAATCCATCAAGTACACCCAAGATCCCCTTCCCTATTTGATCGCAGCCAATCCCGATGAGGAACACTTGTGGATAGGTGCCGCCGACGATATCATCATGCGGGAACGGGGCATAGAGTTCGTGGACGGAACAGCCCCTGGTTTTGCCGCCTGCGTGGGCTACTGCCCCACCAATGAGATGGCGGTAAAGATCGCCCGGGAATTACAGGAAAAAAATCTGTATGTTTTCATGTCGGCTGCCACGGATGGAAAGTCCATGGCCCAACAACTTCGTGAAGAAGGGATCCAGCTGGGATGGGACACACGTCTCGTTCCTTTCGGTGACGATGTGACCGCCACGGTTCATTCCCTCGGTTTTGCCACTAGGGCCGCCCTTTCATTCGGCGGAGCCCAGCCGGGAGATTACCAGCGTGTCTTGCGGTACAACAAGAACAGGATTTTCGCTTTTGTGCTTGCTCTCGGTCCGGTCGACGATGAAAAACACGCCCAAGCAGCCGGGGCCATCAACTTCGGGTTCCCCACCATAGCTGATACAGACATCGACCAGATATTGCCCTCTGGAATCTGCACGTATGAACACATCGTCTCTCCTGTTCCGCTGGAAAAAATCGTATCCAAGGCCATTGAGGTCAGGGGATTGAAGATCACCATCACCAAGGTCCCAATCCCGGTTGCCTACGGTCCAGCTTTCCAAGGAGAAAGGATCCGCAAAGAAGACATGCATGTCGAATTAGCCGGACAGCTCCAACCGGGATTTGAATTTTTGACGACCAAAAACATGAACGAAGTGGAGGACGGCAAAATAGATCTTATCGGGCCTGAAATAAATGACCTCGAAGAAGGAGCCCAGATACCTCTCGGGATCTGGGTGGATGTCGCGGGTCGCGAGATGCAGTCTGACTTCGAGCCCATCCTAGAGCGCCAGATCCATGACTTCATCAATTGTGCCAATGGCGTTTTTCACATGGGCCAGCGGGACATCAACTGGGTGAGGATCAGCAAAGAAGCCAAATCGAAGGATTTCTCCTTCCGCCATTTCGGGACAATCCTTCATGCCAAGATCCATGGGGAATTCGGAAAAATCGCCGATAAAGTGCAGGTGAAAATTTACACTCAAGAGAAAGAAGTCATCGAACTCAGGGATATCGCAAGGAACGTTTACAAGCTGAGGGATGATCGGTTGGCGGATATGACAGACGAAGCGGTAGACACGTTTTATTCCTGCACGCTGTGCCAATCCTTCGCTCCCAACCATGTGTGCATCATCACCCCCGAACGCTCAGGGCTTTGCGGGGCCTATAACTGGCTGGACGGGAAAGCAGCTTTCCGGATAAATCCGACCGGACCCAACCAACCCGTCAAAAAAGGCAAAGTTCTGGATGCGGAAAAAGGGCAATGGCAGGATATCAACGATTTCGTATTTCAAAATTCCCATAAAACTTTGGAAATCTTCAACGCCTACAGCATCATCGAATATCCCATGACATCCTGTGGATGTTTCGAGTGCATCTCCGGTTTGCTTCCCTCTACAAACGGGATCATGAGCGTGTATCGGGATTACACCGGGATGACACCCAGCGGGATGAAATTTTCGACACTGGCCGGGACGGTCGGCGGGGGTGTGCAAACGCCGGGATTCATCGGCCATAGCAAACATTACATCGGGAGTCAAAAGTTCATCAGCGCCGAAGGAGGGGCCAAACGCATCGTGTGGATGAACAAAGCCTTGAAGGAAGAAATGGCCCCTGTATTGGAAGGAATCGGAAAAAAAGAGGGCGTAGAAGATTTTATACATAAAATTGCCGATGAGACCGTCGCCATTACGGAAGAAGAGGTCCTGGAATTCATCAGCAAAAAAAATCATCCGGCACTGGCCATGCCCCCCATATTTTAGGAATAGTCATGAAAACCATCGCGATATCTGGGAAAGGCGGCACCGGAAAATCCACCCTCGCTGCTCTAATCATCCGCTGGCTCAAACAGAAGGAAATGGGCCCGATCTTGGCTGTGGATGCCGATTCGAATGTGAATTTGAACGATCTATTGGGAATCCAGATTGAAGAGACTGTCGGAGCCATCAGGGAAGAGCTGAAAAGGTCCGCTCACAAGCTTCCTGGAGGGATGACCAAACAGGAGTTTCTCGAATACAAAATCCATGCCAGTCTGAGAGAAACCCGGGACTTCGACCTGATCGCCATGGGCCGGCCCGAGGGTCCCGGTTGCTATTGTTATGCCAATAATCTTTTGCGGGAAATACTGAAATCCCTTAGCGACAACTACAAGATCGTCGTGATCGACAATGAAGCGGGGATGGAACACCTCAGCCGGCGGACATTACAGAAGATCGATTTCCTTCTGCTCGTTTCCGATCCATCGGTTCGTGGTGTCCGGGCCGCAGGAAAAATCAGCAAGCTTCTGTCTGAATTGGACACGCGTGTCGGAAAAAAACTCCTGGTTTTGAACAGGGTCAAAGGATCCATCCCGGAAATCTTGGATAAAATCATCGACGAACAAGGCCTTCCCCTCTTTTCATCCATCCCAGAAGATGATACATTGCTCCGGATGGACCAGATTGGAAAGCCGATCTGGAAGATCGCAGAAGATTCTCCTGCTTATCAAGCCGTCCATCGCATGATGAGCAAACTCATGGAAAGGATAGATAATGGTGTTTGAGGTTCAGAAGGAAAAAAATACCGGAGAAGTACTCCAAGTAACGCTGGGAGCCACAGCGGAAAATGGCGGCACCCGCTCCCACACCATCACCATCGGCGGCAGCAATGCCTGGCCCTTTCACTTTTTTGAGGGAAAGCATCCCCACAGGCCCAGAGTGGCCATGGAAGTGTTCGATCGCATACCGGCCAAATACCCTGATGTTTTGCGAGAATATTATACAGGTGTCATCGAAAACCCGGCAGACATGGCCAAAAAATGTGTGGAGGAATACGGGGCAGACCTCATCAGCATCCGGCTGGAAGGAACCCATCCTGAGAAGGGGAATAAAACGGCAGATGAAGCGGTGGAAACCGTACAAAGCGTGCTCGAAAACATCAGTGTTCCGATAATCGTATCTGGACACAGCCATTTCGAAAAAAACAACGAGGTGATGAAAAAGGTTTGTGAAGCCACAGCAGGAGAGAACTGCCTGATCAACTATGTGGAAACCGACAACCACAAAACCATCGCTGCCGCTTGTATCGCTTACAACCATACACTGGTGGCGCAGTCTCCCATCGATATCAACCTGGCAAAACAATTGAACATCCTGCTGACCGACATGAATTTTCCCTTGGAAAAAATCGTGATGGACCCTCTCACAGGGACCTTAGGCTACGGGCTGGAATACACCTACTCCATCATGGAGAGGATCCGCATCGATGGTTTGGCTGGAGATCGGATGTTGGCCTCCCCCATGCTCGGTAATCCGGGACGCGAAACATTCCAGGTCAAGGAATCCCGGGTATCGGAAAAAGAATATCCCACTTGGGGAAAAGCCGAGGAAAGGGGGATTTATTGGGAAACCGCCACCGCCATGAGCCTTCTGATGACAGGGGCAGACTTACTCATCATGTATCACCCTGAAGCTGTGCAAACCATCAAAAATAAAATCGCGGAGATGCATGATTCCCGGAGGGAAGAGTAGCGATGGCATTATCGGGATTGGATATCTTCAAGCTGTTGCCCAAAACCAACTGCGGAGACTGTGGTGTTCCCACTTGCATGGCATTCGCGATGAAACTTGCCCAAAAAAAGGCAGAACTGGGTGATTGCCCCCATGCTTCTGAGGAAGCGAAGGCCACTCTTGGCGCAGCCAGTGAGCCGCCGATAAGGCTCGTGAAAATCGGCGGGTCCCACGCGTTGGAGATCGGTGAGGAAACCGTGTTGTTCCGCCATGAAAAGACATTTTTTCACCCGACAGGAATAGCGATAGAATTGAAAACATCGGATGGTTTCGATCACAATCTAAAAAAGATCAAAGAAATCGAGGGCTTGAACATCGAGCGCGTGGGAGAACAATTAAAAACAGATCTTTTTTTCATCACGCAAGACACAGAACAAGAGGAGGATTTTATTCAAACGGTCGAGGCCGCGATACAGAACTCGAATAAGGGCCTCATCTTGAACTGCAAGGACAATAGAACGGCAAAAAAAGGGCTGGCTCTGCTCAAAGATACCAGGCCAGCTCTGTGTCTCCGGTCCAAACTCACGGAGGAGGATGCGGAGCTCGCTAGGGATTTCGACGCTTCCCTTATCCTGAGAGCACAGTCGTTCGAAGAACTGGAGATCCAGTCCACAGCAGCCAAACAGGCCGGAGTCCCTAGCCTGATTTTAAACCTGCAATCTGGCAACATCGGAGACCAATTGCAGAACAATTCCATCCTGCGGCGCAGCGCCCTAAGGCAGAATTTCAAGCCGTTCGGGTATCCTTTGTTTGCCTATATCGATGGCCAAAACAAAACCGAGATCCTTGCCAATGCCTGCATGCATCTGTGTAAATATGGCTCTATTATCGTACTGCCAGCATATGACACGGCCATGCTCTACACCCTGTTCACCCTGCGCCAGAATATCTACACAGACCCTCAGAAGCCGATCCAGGTGGATCCAAAAGTTTATCCCATCGGTGATCCGACTCCAGAATCGCCGGTTTTCATCACCACCAATTTTTCCTTGACTTATTTTATGGTTTCAGGGGAAATCGAAAATTCCGGGATATCGGCACATCTCGTGATCGCGGACACGGAGGGCCAATCTGTTCTAACGGCATGGGCAGCGGGAAAGTTCGATGGAGAAAAGATCGCGAAATTCATCAAAGATATCAAACTGGAAGACCAGGTCAAGACTCGAAAGATCGTGATCCCGGGCTTTGTCTCCCAGATCAGCGGAGACCTGGAAGAAAATCTTCCCGGATGGGAGGTTATCGTCGGATGTCAAGAGGCCAGCGATATTCCTTCCTTCATAAAGAATATCGATTTAACTTAGTCAACCGATAAAATGGGAAAACGGGCCAGCAAAAAGGATTTTCGAGTGACTTTTTTGCCTTTCGACATCTCGATCAAAGTTCCAGGAGGGACCAAGATAGCGGAGGTCGCAAAAAAGGCTGATCTTCCCCTACCCTTTCCCTGTGGGGGTGAGGGCACTTGTGGGGAATGTGCCGTTCGCATCATAAAAGGAACTCATAAAGCGAAGCCAACGGCCACTCTTTCTATGGAACGTTTAAGCAATGGCTATGTATTGGCATGCCAAACAGAAATTACCGACGATCTGACGATCGTTCTGCCCTATTTCCAGGAACTAGAGATAAAAAGTTTTCTAGACATGGAATTCTTTGAAAGCAACAGGGGTTCCATATCAGGAATGTGTGAACACGGACCTGCGCTGGTTTTGACGGAACTCCATGTTCCGCTCCCCACACTGGAGGATAACTACAGCGACCTCCGTCGGCTGGAATGGGCCTACCGGAAAAAGACAGGAGTAAAGAACATCTCCTGTCCTCTGTCCATTCTTTCAAAACTCGCTCAAGTGTTGAGATCTCAAGGAGGAAGAGCCCAAGTGGTGACCCTTCATGATCTCGATGACGCGGCGATCTTGGATGTGTTGCCCTCATCAAAAGATAAAAAAATCTACGGTCTGGCCTGTGATATCGGCACCTCGACCGTGGCTCTTCATTTGGTCGACCTCGGCACCGGGGAGATAGCCTGCACGGCATCCAGTCTTAACCAGCAGATCAAATGCGGAGATGATATCATTTCGCGGATCAACTACTCTCAAAAACTTGGACACCTACAGGAACTCCAGAAACTTGTTGTCCACACCATCAACAACCTCATCGACAGGGCTATCCAAAAAACGGGGATTTCGCATAAAGATATTTACTGGGGTTCTTTTTCTGGGAACACAACGATGAGCCATCTTCTGTTGCAACTGGATCCCCATTACATCCGGGAAGAGCCCTATGTTCCCACATTCAATGATCTCCCGCTTTTCCCGGCAAAAGAGATAGGGTTATCGATGAATCCAGAAGCCAGAATCTACGTCGCGCCTTCTGTCGGAAGTTATGTGGGAGGTGACATCGCAGCTGGAATACTCTGCACCCCTATCCTGCGCAATTCAGAGGAAATTTCCCTGTTTATCGACGCAGGAACCAACGGCGAGCTCGTCATCGGAAATAAGGAATGGTTGATGACATGTGCGTGCTCGGCGGGCCCTGCCTTCGAAGGCGGTGGCATCAAATGCGGAATGCCGGCATCAGAAGGAGCCATCGAAACCATCCAACTGGATAAAAGAGGCCATGCCAGATACCGCGTCATCGGAGAATCCCAGCCCAAGGGCCTCTGCGGTTCGGGATTGGTCGACCTTCTTGCCGAACTATTCATCCATGGGTTTATCGACCGGCACGGAAAATTTAAATCCGGAAAAAACCCTGATAGGATTGTGGAGAGCGAGAACGGGACAGCCTTTCTGGTGGAGCAAGCCTCAAAAACATATTGGGGAAGGGATATCTGCATCACGGAAAGGGACATCGCCAACCTGATCCGCACCAAAGGGGCTGTTTATTCTGCCTTTTCTCTTCTGCTCAAAAACATCGGGCTCGGGCATGAGAAAATCGATTCCATCTACATTGCGGGGGGATTCGGCCAGCACCTCGATGTCGAAAACGCCATCCGCATCGGGCTTTTGCCCGACCTGAACAGGGATCGGTTTCACTACATCGGCAACAGTTCCCTTTTGGGAGCTTACCTGGCCCTTGTGTGCGATAGAAACAGGGAATTGATCCAGAATACCGTAAAAAAAATGACCTACATCGAATTGAATACAGAACCGAGCTACATGAATGAATTCACCGGATCATTGTTCCTCCCTCATACGAATATGGACCTCTTCCCCTCTGTGAATAAATTTTTAAGCGAGTCACGAAAAGATATCTCAAACAATGATTAAAAAAAAATCAGGCACGCTGAAGAGGAAGGCATCCGGAGGCGAGCGGGCATGAAAGCAAGCTTTACTGGCAGGTACGGAGAGCGAGCCGAGGAATAAGGGGATTTTCCTCGCTGGGGAAAATCACCGGCCTGACGTTTCAGCTTGCCTAATTTTTTTTAACAGCATCACGGATTTGTAAATGCTTAGCCTAATCAATATAAAAGGAGTTTGTTATGAAAGAAACGATTCTCGATGCGATAAAAAAAAGGATTGTCCTTTTAGACGGAGGCATGGGAACAGAACTGATCGCCCATGGATTCCCTCAGGGTGCTTGTCCGGAATCGTGGAATGTGGAAAAACCCGACATCGTGAAAAAGATCCACACAAGTTACTTTGATGCAGGATCGGATGCCGTGCTGACCAACAGTTTCGGAGGAAGCCAAATCAAGCTGGAAGCTTACCATCTGGGAGACCGTTGCTACGAACTGAACCTGGCAGCTGCCCGGAACGCAATCGATGTCAGACCTGAAGGAAAATTCGTCGGGGGAAGCATGGGCCCGATAGGAAAGTTTCTCAAACCTGTTGGAGAGTACGAGGAAGACCAATTCGAATCCGCCTACGCGGAACAAGCCAAGGGATTGGTAGAGGGAGGGGTGGATTTTTTGCTGATAGAGACACAATACGATCTGATGGAAGCACTCTGTGCTCTGCGCGGCACAAGGCGTGTCACGGACTTGCCCGTTTTTGTTACCATGACTTTCAAAACTGGCCCAAGAGGATTTTTCACGGAATGGGGAAACAGTGTGACCCAATGCCTGGAAGCATTAGAAAAGGAAGAGGTCCGTGTAATCGGTACAAACTGTTCGCTCGATAGCGAAGAGATGGTCGATCTGATAAAAGTCATACGCATAAACACCTCACGCCCGATCATCGCCCAAGCCAATGCGGGAAAGCCGTCCTTATCTGCCGAGGGAGAAGTTTCCTATGAACAGAGCATCGAAGACTATGTCCGTTTTATTCCCCAGATGATCGAAAACGGAGCCAACTTGATCGGGGGATGTTGCGGAACGAACCCGGAGTATATCCGACGCATGGCTGAAACGTTAAAATAGCTTTTTAGGTCCGGCCTTTGCGGTGCTTCTCTTCATACATAATTTTATCGGCCCTGACCAAAAGCTCATCGATCGTGCAGGGATGTTCAGGGTCATAGTGTGAAACACCCATACTGACTGACAAGTGGAAGGGATTGTCCTTGCTTTCGTTGGACATCTGGATATTCTTTCTCAACCGGGACATCGCCGATTCCTTCCCTTCCTGGGTGGAATCGATCGGGAACACGGCAAATTCATCCCCGCCCATCCGGCCTTTGATATCCGACCGGCGGAAGGTATCATTCAATATGTTGGCGATCCCCACCAGTGCCTGATCTCCTTTATGGTGACCGAGAGTATCGTTGATCTGCTTGAGATTGTCCAGATCCATAAAAAGCAAGTACATCTTTGTCCTGTTCCGGTCTGCCATTTTAAAATGCTCCACAGCGATGGTAAAAAATCCTCTCCGATTATAGAGTCCGGTCAAATCGTCCCGAAGGGAAAGGGTTTCCAACTTTCTCAATGCTTCTTTCAACTCTTCTTCGGCATTTTTCTGCTTGCTGATATCTACCAAGATGCCATCGTAGTATAATATTTTTTCTCCCGATCCGATCACAGCAAGTGAATAATCCCTTCCCCAGATGATCTGTCCATCCTTTCGGCGAAGCTCGAATTCGGTAAAGAAAGTTCCCCTCGCATCCAGCTTTTCGAGATGATCGGCCCGATCTTCTGCCCGGACATAAAGGTCCGTGACATTGACATTCTTTAGATCTTCATGACTCTCATAACCCAGCATATTGGCCAAGGCTTGATTGGCCTCGATGATCTTGCCATCGGGTGTTGTCCTGTACACACCGACAGGGAGGTGCTCCAGCAGATCCTGATATCTTTTTTCGCTTTCAAACAATCTTTTCTTGAATAGTTCGATAAGGAATTTTTTTTTAATGCTCATGTCATTTTTTTTCTTGGCTCAAAGCTCTCAGGATTTTTTCCGGCGTGATCGGAAGATCTTTGATCCACACTCCTATGGCAGTGGCGATGGAATGGGCTACAGAAGCCAATACGGGCAGGGTAGCCCCCTCGCCCACTTCTTTTGCCCCGTAGGGGCCCTCGGGTTCGAAGGAATCCACAATTCCGCTGTAAATTTCAGGAGCGTCCCTGATGGTCATCAGCAGATAATCGTGAAGGTTGGGATTGAGTATGTTTCCATCGGCATCGTATACCACATCTTCCATCAACACTTCACCGGCTCCCATCACTACCGCTCCCTCCACTTGGCCATGGACGGCTTGAGGATTGATCGGTGTGCCGCAATCATGGAAATCGGTAATCCTATCGATTCTCACCTTGCCGGTTTCAAGATCCACTGTGCATTCACACACAGAACTGGAAAAGGAAAAGGCTGGGCTGGTACCGACGGCAGCTCCCTTGTAGTCACCCCCTAGGCCGGAAGGAGGTTTGTACCACCCGGTACCCACAAGGGGGCCGTTGTCGTTAAAATACTTGCGTGCGGCCTCTGCCCATTCCATAACTTTAGACCTATCCTGGGTGTGACGGATTTGATCGTTTGCGGCTTCCAATTCTTGCGGATCGCAGTTCCAGATCTGGGAGACGACTTTGTAAAGCTTCTTGAGGACATCTTGGCTGGCACGGACGACCGCATTTCCTCCCATCAAAGTGGTCCGCGAAGAATAGGCTCCAAGATCGAGAGGACTGATGTCTGTGTCCTCGCTCCGTATACGCACCCGACTCAGGCTGATCCCCAAAGCCTCTGCACACATCTGAGAGAGGACCGTCAATGCCCCCTGGCCGATCTCAGCTGCCAGGATCAAAAGAACGGCCGCTGTGCCATCCTCGCTGATCTTGACGATGGCATTGGAATGGGGGAATGTGGCTTTTTTGATAAAGGGCTCGAGTTTTTTTTCAGAGCTGAGCTGGACCTGGCCTCGATATTTGGCATATCCCGCTCCGGAAACGAATCCGCCGCAACCGATTCCTATTCCTTTGCCCGGCGGGAGTTTGCCGTATTTTTTTGTCCAATCGGATTTTTTCTTCACTTGTTCCAGTGTTTGGCGAAACTCGCAGCTCTGTATGCTCAGTTCGTTGCATGTTCGCGAGTTGGCCTCCATGGCGTTCTGAAGCCGAATTTCCAGTGGATCGATCCCCAAGTCATCGGCCATCATGCTCAAAAGAGACTCAAAGGCAAATCGAGGTTGGGGAGCTCCATGCCCACGCATGGCTCCGCAGGCCGGTTTATTGGTCATAACCCGGTATCCCTCGTATCTGTAATTCGGGAATTTGTAAAGGGTAGGGATCATGCTTCCTGCATAATATGCGGTGATCACACCATAGGACGAATAGGCCCCCCCATCGAGGTAGATCCGGCTTTGCACGGCAGTCAGGATGCCGTTTTTCTTCATCCCGATTTTGAAAAACATGTGCTGTTTGTGCCGTCCCCGCCCGTGGAGGTACATCTCTTTCCGGGTATAGACCATTTTGACGGGCCTGCCCAAACGTTTGGAAGCGATGGCTGTGATCAAGTCCATGGAGGTGGTGTCCAGTTTGGCCCCGAATCCACCTCCCACGGGAGGGCGAATGATGCGGATCTGACCTAAAGGAATGTCCAACACCCTAGCCACCATGTACTGCAGATAGTGGGGAACTTGTGTAGAGGCATAAAGCACGAGGGTCGCTCCATCATCTTCCCAGGAAGCGATAACAGCATGCGGTTCGATCGGGCTTTGGTAGACATGATTCCCGACGAATTTTTCCTCACGGACATAGTCAGCCTCTGCAAATCCTTTGGCCACATCTCCAAAATGATGATCCACATGGGTGTTGATGTTATTTTTGTATCTATCATGGATAGATGGGGCTCCTTCTTCGATCGCCTCCATGGGATCGAACACAGCAGGAAGCTCCTCATACTCCACCTCGATCAAAGCGAGAGCCTTTGTGGCCCTATCCTCGTCAACGGCTATTACGGCAGCGACTTCATCTCCGATGTGCCTTACTTTTTCCCTGGCCAGGATGTGCTCATCGTAACGAGGAGGATTAACGCCGTAGGTGATGCCTGGCACATCTTTAGCCGTCAGAACCAGTTTGACTCCTTCCATCGCCTCGGCTTTGCTCGTATCGATAGACTTGATCAGTGCGTGAGCGACTGGAGAAGTCAAGATCTTGCCGTATAGCATATTTTGGAAGGAAAGGTCTGCCGTGTATAGGGCCCTTCCCGTAACCTTATCTGCGGCATCAACACGAGGCAGGCTTTTGCCAACGGTTGCATATTTATCCGAATCTCGCGGATCGAGAAGAGGTTCCTGGGAATCCTGGTACTTTTTCCAATTCCTGATGGCATCGATGATGCGCACATATCCCGTACACCGGCACAGGTTCCCGGAGAGTGCCTGCTTGATCTCCTCATCCGTCGGATTCGGCTGGCGGTCGATCAGCGCATAGGCACTGAGAATCATGCCCGGGGAGCAGAATCCACACTGGACAGCGCCATGGTTGATAAAGGCACGCTGGAGAGGATGAAGTTGTCCTTCCCTGGCAATACCCTCGATGGTCGTGATAAGAGCGTTTTCGCATGAGCTTGCGAGCAGAAGACAGCTGTTTTGGGGTTGTCCATCCACAAGAACCGTGCATGCTCCGCAGACACCGTGATCACACCCTTTTTTCGTTCCGGTCAGTCTCAGCTTATCCCTCAGGACATCCAGGAGCGTTTCCCCGTCTTTAACCGCAACCGAATGCTTTTCCCCATTGACCCTCAAGGTGATGAGACGGTGATCGGTATTGTGTTCATTCATGATCGCTCTCGGGCGCGCGCCCATGCCAGGTCCAAGGATCTACGAGTCAAAATCGGGATCAGTTCTTTCCTGTACCAAGCAGAACCCCGGATGTCCGAGATAGGTTTGGCCACCTGCATTGCGAGAGCAGCGGCTTTGTCGAACAAGTTCTCCGATGGGATCTGGCCGCTCAAAGACTCAGAGGCTTTCAAAGCCCGTACCGGAGTTGGCGCCACAGCGCCCAGAACGATGCTGGCCTTTTCGATTTTATCGCCTTTGAGAGATATTTGGGAAGCTACGCCCACAACCGCCAGAGCATTGGCTTCGCGTAGAGAAAGCTTCTGGTAGGAGCTGCCGGTTCGAGGCATAGGGATGGGGATTCGAACGGATACCAGCACTTCTCCAGCACCGCAGACCGTTTCCCTCACCCCGGTAAAAAATTCCGTAAGGGGGATATCCCGGGAGGTGCCGCAATCTAATACGACCGAAGCACCCGCGGCAATCAAAGGGGGAGGCATATCCGCCGATGGAACCGCACTGGCGATATTCCCGCCGATAGTCGCCATGGAGCGGACCTGTGTTGCGGCCATCGACCGGGCCGCATCGGAAAGAGCAGGGATATGCTGACCGATCAGGCTTTCGTCTTGGATCTCCTTCGGAGTCACCATGGCTCCCACACAGATATTTCCCTCCTCTTCCCGAATTCCCTTGAGGCTTTGAACGTCCTGAAGAGATATCAAATTTTTCGCAGTGACGAGGCCCTGTTTTATATCGACCAGAAGGTCTGTGCCGCCGGCGACAAGCTGGGCATCTTCGAGATTTTCCAAAAGCTCCAGCACCTCCCCCACACTTTGAGGTTTGTGCAGTTTAATATCGAGAAGACTCATCTACGCTTTGGTGAAGACATAATTGAGCTGTCCATTGGGCAGCTTGTTGGCTGCCGTTTTCAAGGCCATCCCCATCTGAATCTCTTCGTCCGGGATGTCGCTGGCGATCCGCCCAAAAATCTTATAGTCACCGTAATCGACGACGGCAATACTGTAGGGTAGATCGTCCTCGAAACCGATCGGGGCGAACTTCAATTTGCTGTAAGTCACCAGTTTTCCTGTGCCCTCGATGGCAAACCATTCCATATTGCTGGCTAAGCATTTGTAGCAATCCGCTCGGGGAGGAAAAAAGACCAGGCCGCAGTCCACGCACCGGGTGCCCATGACTTTTCCTTGATCTAACTGATCGATAAAATCGTTGACCTTCGTGACCGATGTGTAGCTCACGGTCCCGAATCTCTTAAAACGATCGTCTATCTCTTTTTTCTTGCTCATTTCAATCCCTCCCCAAGATCGTAACCGTCCCGTACAGCCCCACACCCCCGATGTTGTGAACCAGTCCGATTTCCGGGTCTTTCACCTGCATCTCCCCGGCTTCGCCTCTGAGTTCTAGGACGATCGTCCTTATCTGGGAGCCTCCGGTCGCCCCGATGGGATGGCCTTTGGAAAGCAGCCCTCCATCCACATTGACCGGGATCGAGCCTTCCTTGTATGTCTCCTTTCCTTTGATCAGATCCTTTCCCTCTCCGGGTGAGGCAAATCCCAAATCCTCGTAAGCCAGGATCTCTGAAATCGTGAAACAATCGTGCACCTCAGCCACATCGACATCTTTGGGTTGGATGCCAGCCATCTTGTAGGCTTGCTCTCCAGCTTGTCGCGCAACAGCGAGTCCAGTGAAAAGATCTCGTCCCGACATGTTCACGCTGGCCGAAGCGGCTCCCAATCCTAGAATCCAGATTGGCGTTTGGCTGAAGGACCGGGCCTTTTCTTCACTGGCCACGATCAAACAGGAACTCCCATCGGCATTGGCACAACAATCTCCCACACGCAGGGGACTGGAGACAGCACCCGACATAAAATGTTCAGGATCTGAAAAACTCTCCAAAGCCACTGGTTTCCGGAAAAGGGCTTTTTCATTCACCTGTCCGTAGGTGGCAGATTTGACCCTCACGAGAGCCATGTCTTCCAGGGTCGTTCCATATTTTTCCATATGCGCCTGGGCGAACATGGCATAATAGGCAGGCATCATCGTGCCGAACGGACTCTCCCACTGGATATCCGCCCCGCGTCCCATCCTCTCCTGAGACTCAGCCGACGATATCTCGGACATTTTCTGGAATCCCAGGACGGCCACGACATCGTGAAGCCCGGATTTGACCAAAGAATAGGCCATCCTCAAGCCCATGCTCGTCGAGGAACACAAGCTCTCCAAATAAAAGGTTGGTTGAGGAGTCAATCCCAAGTATTCGGCAAAAACCCCTGATGGTGAACGCTGTTTATCATACTCTGGGGCCGAGCAAACGATGGATGCACCGATATCGGAAACAGAGATTTGGGCATCCCCGACAGCCTCTTTGAATCCTTCGAAAGCCAATTCTCTGATCGATCCTGGATAACCTCTAACAAAGGCACTCTGCCCGACTCCTACAATGGCAACTTTACTCATGAAATCCTCCTAAATGTATTGCCCTCCGTCGACTTTGATCACCTCCCCGGTGATGTGCCGTGCTTTTTCGCTGCATAAAAATGTGACAAGATAAGCAACTTCCTCCGGCGTACCGAGAGCATTGAACACCGTTTCCGCTTGTGATCTCTGCTTGAAATCCTCAGGCATGGATTTGATCATCTCCGTCTCGATCAAGCCTGGGGCGACGGCATTGACATTGACTCTAAATTTCCCCAGTTCCTTGGCCACAGTTTTGGTCAACGCTATCGTTCCGCCTTTAGCGGCGGTGTAATTGGACTGGCCAAACCTCCCCCTCATAGCATTGATGGAGGTGATGTTCACGATTTTTCCGGATTGCTGTTCCTTGAACACAGGGGAAGCAGCCCGGATGAAGTTGAACGTGCCTTTCAGGTCGACATCGATAACCTTATCCCATTGTTCCTCGGTCATTTTCCAAACAACCCCATCCCAGTTCATGCCTGCGTTATTGACCAAAATATCGAGACGCCCGAATTCCTCCAGGATATCTTTCACCAAAGTCTGTGCCGCCTCGAATTGGGAAACATCGATTTTATACGCTTTGGATTTGCGGCCCAGGCCTTCTATCTTTTCCACAATGGCTTTGGCTTCGGCCTCATGGCTGCGGTAAGTCAGAACCACGTCCGCTCCATTCTCAGCCAGATCCAGAGAGATTGCCGTCCCGATGCCCATGCTTCCGCCTGTGACAAGAGCGACTTTTCCTTCAAGGTACATTTTTCTCCTCCTTCTAATATTTACTTTTGTTCTCTCTATTCCTTTGGTTTGGGCATGACCGATTCGATGAAAGACTCATCGATCGTCTTTCCCTCTGCGATAAGCTGCCTGTACTTGACAAAGTCGATCACATCTTGGCCCGTGATTTTTTTCGAGTTGAAGGCCTTGAAACCCATGAACGCCTCGGTCATCATGTTCACGGCCAGCCAGTGCCGGTTGTAATTTTTCGCCATGTCCCAGAAGAACTTTTTCTTTGCCCGGACACTGTCCAGGGATTTGATCAAGCACCCCGGGAAAAGATTGGTGAACTTCCAAACCACATCAAACACGGCTTTATCCAACAGTTCAAAATCGATTGTGGCCGTTTTGAGAAATTCCCGGGCTTTCTTCCCTTCCTCACCCCTTTGAAATTCCCCGAACACGATCTCCCCATCATCGACATATCTATCGATGATGACGGCAGGATTTTTGATAAACTTATCATCCTGCTTGATCACCGGCGCCACCTGGCTGATCAATCCCAGCCTTTTCATCTTGTACGCACTCCAGAGTTCACAGGACACACAATTCCAGATCGCATCTTCGATGCTCAAAAACCATGGGAGGAAATCGGAGGACCCACCATCCGGAGCAGAGCCATGGCGGGGACCCGCCTGCCCAAAAATGGCCGTATCGGCGGAAAGGGCGATGTCGCAAGCCATACCGATCTCCTGTCCTCCGGCGATCCTCATTCCGTTCACACGGCACAACGTGGGCTTTTTGCACATCAGGATAGAGTCAACCATTCCGTTGAACAACTCCATGTATTCGCCATACTCATTGGGTTTTCCGGAATAATATTCGGCATACTCCTTTGTGTTGCCTCCTGTGCAAAAGGCTCTATCGCCCACTCCGGTAAAAACCACGGCAACAACACTTCTGTCCAAAGAAGCATTCTGGAAACCGGCGATCACTCCTTTGACCATCTCTGTTGTGTAGGAATTGTACTGAGCAGGGTTGTTCAAGGTGATCCATGCAGCATACAGCCCTTCCACTTTCTTCCCTGAAGGATCCAGGATCGGCCTCTTCTCATACATCGTGCACGGGGGTTCTGTCCCCCAGTGGTCCTCACCCCAAAGCAAATGATTTTTAATTTCATTATCCTTATTTAGCCAGTCAAGACTCATATGATCCTCCTCCCATGGCCTGAATTATTTATAAAAACTGCCGATGCCATCATTTCTTCTTAAGAAAATATTTTCAAGCACTTTTATCTTATGCATGGGCAGTTTTTACCCTTCGGGCAAGCCAATCTCACTACACCGGCTGCGTTGCAACCCATTCGCGGTATTCAAATACAGCTTCATGGGCCACGGCCTTGCCGCTGCAGCAATCTTGCCACGTAAATTATCCAGGCAGCATTTATTTCTTATATTGTTCAAAATGAATACTACTTTTCGCTTCCCGAAGTGTCAAGCCGAAGGCGCTTTAATTCTTCTTTTATCGAATACGGCCACAAGAAAAAAGGTGATAAGGCTGACTATCCAGCAAAAATAGATGGGATGGGGCAGGCTCAGCCGGGTAAAAAAGGCAGGAACGGCAGGAAACACAAGCCACACAGCCAAGGCCATCATGGCCACGAGCAAAGTCCACACCGCATGGGACCGCCTGCAGATCTTTGGCCAAAAAAGTGTCGCCAGCGTGACCAATGTGTATGCCGTAGTCAAGGTGAGCCCGATAAGCAAAGTCTGGAGGATGCCAGACACCGAAATAGCGAGAAGGTAGGTGAAAAGGCTCAAGACCAGGATGGAAATGCGGGAAACTATCCTTTCTCCCTTTTCCCCCAGGTCGGGAATCCAAAACCTTTTGATCAAGTCACCTACGACCAAGGTCGCGCTCCCGACCAGAAGAGCGGATGCCGTGGAGACATCGGCAGCCCAAAGCCCCGCCAGCACGACACCGGCCACGATCGGGCTAAGACTGAGAACTGTCCTCGGCAGTGCTTCGGTAGGAATGATCCCAGGATGAAGCACTGTGGCAGCCATGCCGATCAGGGCGCTGATAAAGCCGACAGGAAGAATCACCAATCCGCCCAGAATGAAGCCTTTCCGCGCCGATAAAGAATCCTTAGCCGCAAAGCTGATCTGAACCACGGATTGCACAGAAAACGTCATGGTACACATCACGAAAAACCAGGCCAAGACAAGGCTCCAGCCGAGAGATCCCAAGTCAAAGCCTGGATAGCCGGCTGGAAACTTCAGGACCAGCTCCCCCAATCCTCCCACTTTTCCGATGGCCAGCACTGCCCCTAGCAGAACACCCGTGTAGATAAATATCACGTTGATGATGTTTGTCAGTCCAGCCGCCCAGAATCCCCCGATCAGAGTGATGCCGACAAACACGACGGCTGTCACGAACATGCCTGACTGGAAGGAAAAGACTTCCGGAAGAAGAGAGGACAGAATGGCTCCCCCTGCCACGTACTGGAGAGACGTGATAACGATCTGAAGCAGGAGCTGTCCGATGACGCCAATAACACGCCCTGCGGTGTTGTAATGCCTCTCGAAAAGTTCAGGGATGGTCATGACTTCCATCTTCCGGTAGCGCTGGGCTGCTATAAGACCGACCAGTATCGCGCCGGCTGCCCATGCAGCATTGTACCAACCGGCAGCAAGGCCTGAGTTGTAGGCCCTCTCAGCCACGCCGATGGTGGATGCTCCCCCTATAGCCAGGCCAGTCAAAAGCGGAGCAACGACCCAATAGGGCAATCCTCGGCCAGCCAAGAGATAGGAGATCATTCCCCCACGGCTCAAGCGCCGCGTGCTCCAAGTGATCAAAAACAGAAGGAAAATATAAAGGATGACAATGAAAAAAGGAATCCAGTTCATCACACGGTTTTTATTCGCGCGTCCACAACCACCGCCCCTTTTCCCATATCGAAAACAAGCACGGGATTGAGATCCATCTCGTCGATCTTGGGAAAATCAGAAGCAAGATTGGACAGACGCTGCAGGATATCAGCAAGACAATCTACATCCGCTGGTTTCTCTCCCCGGATTCCTGCCAAAACCGGATACCCCTTGATCGATCGAATCATTCCCCTGGCATCCTCCTGGGAAAGAGGAGCCAGCCGGAATTGAACGTCTTTGAGAGTTTCGACAAAGATACCTCCAAGCCCGAACATTACAGTAGGCTGAAGGCCCTCGTTCCCTTTGATGCCCAAAATCACTTCCTTTCCTCCTTCCAGATACTCCTGGAGAATGAATGATGGTTTCATCTTTGCAAACTTTCGGGACATTTTTCCGAACGCCACTTTGAGCGCTTTTTCATCTTTAAGATCGAGCGCCACTCCACCCGCTTCTGTTTTGTGGACGATATCTTCCGCATCCACCTTCAACACCAAAGGATAGCCGATCTTTGCCGCGGTTTTGAGCAAGTCTTCTCTTTTCTTGATCAGGACCGTCTTCACCGCAGGGATACCATAGGAATCGAGAATGGCGAACACATCCTGCTGGGGAAGAAATGCGCCTTTCTTTTTGGTGCGTTTGAGTATTTGGGTAACCTGGGCCTTTTTGGGTTTGTATCTTTTGTAAGTCGGCACTTTCCTGACCTGGATTTTGCCATAATCTGTCATGGAGGAAAGAACCCTTGCCGCCGTTTCAGCGTAATCATACACAGGTATCCCGCTCGCCCTGATCAGCCGGATGACTTCTTGCCATTTTTCGATGGTGATCACCTGGCAGACAATGGGTTTTTTCGACGTCTTCCCGATCTCCCCGAGTTTCCGGGCGATCCCTTCACAATCGACAAATGGGGCAGTGACAAAAACCAGCAAAAGGGAATCGATATTTGGGTCTTTGAGAAGAGCCGTGACGGTTCCGCCATACTGTTCCGGTCCTGCAGTGGCCACAACATCCACAGGATTGGAAACGATCGCTTCTTGAAACACAAGCTTTTTCAAATTATTTTTCGTTTTGGGACTCAACCGGGCTAGCCTGAGTCCGGAAGCCATGCATTCATCCACAGCGATGATCCCCGGGCCTCCGGTGTTCGTCACGATACACACCCTTTTGCCTGTGGGAATCGGCTGGGAAGAGAAGGCAATGGCCGCGTCGATCATATCCTGTTGGGAATGGAAGCGGAGCACACCTGCTTTTTCGAAGATCACATCCGCTATGGTTTCCTGCTCGATCAAAGAGCCGGTATGGGACGCTACGGCTTTGGTTCCCTCCGACGTTTTCCCGGTCTTCAAGGCAAGGATAGGTTTTTTCTGGGTGACCCGGCTGGCCACCTCAAGAAATCCAGCCGGATCCTTGAAGGTTTCGATATGGACCATGATCGCTTTGGTCTCATCGTCCTGTCCATAATAGTCGATGATCTCATTCATGCTCACATCGGCTTCGTTTCCGAAACTGGAGTACATCCTGATTCCTTTACCGATCCGGTACAGGTGCAGCTTCAAGGTCTCGCCCACTCCTCCACTCTGAGCAACGATGGAGATATTGCCCGGAAACATCGGCACAAAGGTGAAGTTGGCATAAACGGAAATCGCTGGGTCTGAATTCTGGATGCCCTGGGAGTTAGGGCCGTAAATCCTCATCCCGTATTTGTGGGCGATCTTCACGATCTGGCGTTCCAGTTGCCGTCCCTCCTCCCCGACTTCTTTGAATCCTGCCGTGTGCACGATGGCGAACTTGACACCTTTTTTGCCGCAATCTTCCAAAACATACGGGACGAGGGTGTTTTTGATCGAAATGTTCACCAGGTCGACTTCATCCGGCACTTCGGATACGGATGGATAAGCCCGGAAGCTTTTGATGGATTTCGATTTGGGATTTATCGGATAGATAGGCCCTCTGAAATTGTGGTCCAGCAGATTTTGCATCACGATATGACCGATGCTGAAAGGATTGTTGGAGGCCCCGACTATCGCCACAGATCTAGGTCTAAATAAGGCATCAAGCATATTATCCTCCTTTTGTCTCCAGGGCGAACAAAGCTGCCCCGAGAGCGCCGATCAATTGAGGGAAGGGGGGTACAAAGATGTCATTGCTGATTTTTTTCTCGAACATCTTCACAAAATAAGGATTGTGAGCCACCACTCCCCCGCTCATCACGATGTTCCCCTCGAGCGGGTCCATTTCCAGCGCCCTTTTAATAACAGAATCAAAAATGCCCTTGATGATATCCTCCACACGGACATTTTGGCGGATCTTTGTCAGAATCTCCGTTGCCGTGAACACCGTGCAGTAGCTTCCGATGGCGACCTCTTTTGTCGCTTTTTCTGCAAGCCCGTTTAGTCTTTCGATCTTGATCTTGAGGCGATTGGAGATTTCTTCGAGAAATGCACCCGTCCCTGCGGCACATTTACGGTTCATCTTAAAACCAGTGCGTTTGCCTGTTCGATCGATCTTTATGATCTTGGAGTCCTGTCCTCCGATGTCGATCAATGTGTGTTCCTTCTGAAAAAAGTGATAACTTCCTTTGGCGTGGCAGCTTATTTCTGTCCTTGTAAAATCAGCGAAGGGAACGTTCCTTCTTCCATATCCGGTGCTGACCACCAATTTATGATCTAGATTCGCTAATTTCAATCCAGCCGAAGCCTTTCGGAGAGCGCCTTTTGCGGCTGCGCCAAAATCTGCACCGGAATGGATGACGGAGTGACCTTTTATTTTGGCATTTTCGTCCAGAATGATAGCTTTGGTTGTGGAGGCGCCGACATCGATCCCAACAAAATATTCCATCAATATGAATTATTCATAAAAACTGCCGCCAACCCACTCCCACCCAGACAATAAGGTATCTATACATCCAATATATTATCCTTATATTGCTGCAAATGACAACAAAAACATTATTATGCTTCCTTAGATGTTAGGGTGGGGTGGGTCGGCGACTTCATCGTAGCCGGTTCGCAGTAGTTCACTACACCTTCACGGGCCACTTCTTTGCCTCCTTAATTACTAGGGCGGGGTGGAGGGCCTTGGCTCGTGAATAATCCATCTAGGCCAAGTTCTCTAGTGAATAAATAGTCTACTTGCTAGCTAGTTGTTCGATAAAAGCTTCGATGTTGGTTTTGGCCTGTTCTTCCGAATAACAGCGCAGGTCGTTTAGGTCGCCGTTTATGGTCAATGCAGGAATCCCAAGTTTTTTCTCCAGCCTTTCGGGCATACCATACCGGTTGTTGGAATTATTGGGACAGGTTTTGGAATCATGGAAGAGAATTCCATTTATGTCGTACATGTCGACCATTTTTTCGATGTAAGACTCCTTGAAACTCTCATCCCTCACGATAAAAATCTCTGTGTAGGCTTTTGCCATGCTCATAAAAGGATCGGCGGGATCGAAGGAATCGAATATCCAGCTGTTGCAATAGGTGGATGCGATCACAGCTGTATTCAAGCTGATAAAAAATTCTGCCAGGTCCCTGAGTTTTCCCCAGATGGGCATTCCTTCCCAGTAAAGCCGGAAATCTTCATCCTGGACTGCTCCTTCATTCTGGGCCACCCGTTCCTCCAATTCCTGAAGGAGCACCCTGTAATACTCCAAGGCCGTTTCCGTTCCTCTGAGCACAACAGCAGGCGCCATGTGGATGGTCTCATCGAAAAAACTGATCGGGGCAGGCTTTGTTTTGTTCGTTTCCAAAACCTTTTTCCACAATTGCGTGCAATCATAGGACAGACCGAGAACATGCCGGAATTTATCCATGTCGAACTTGTTCCCCCCGACCTCCTCCAACCGGGGGATCAGGTCCATGATCTGCTTTGCGATGCTCGCAAGATGATCCTCGGTTATTCCGCCTATGTTCCTGTAGGTCGAGATGCCCAGCGCAGGCACATTCAATTCTTTAGAATACCAGGAAAACCAATCCTGAACGTCCCGGCACTGGTTGGTGTTGTAGACCATAACGTCTGGCAGAGGGATTCCTTCTATCCCCTCGTATGCCCGGGTGAGCGGCGTCTCTTTTTTGATGAATGCCCCGACATCGGAGGTCAGATAGGAACAGATATCCGGCGAATAGCCGATGGCATTGGCCACCGGGATATAGTTGGAAGCCTGCCGTGTAGCCCCCAGCATAGCGCCATGGTTTTCCGGATAATACACAAGAAATCCCAGGCTGAGCAAAAGCTCCGCAGGCCCGACGCTGGTGCACCAAGCAATCTTTGGCGAACCTTTTTTCATCGCATGATCCATCTCATAAAAATAATCGGCCATGATTTTTCTCATATGTCCTGCAGCCTGAATTTTTTTGATGGTCGGTTTTTTCTCGTCGCTCATTTCTTCCTCCTAAAAAAAAGGAACGGCTCTATTTTTTCATTTACTAGGTGGTGGGAGCATATCAAAATATCAGCATTGTCCATCCAAGTCAAGAAACTTGACCCAGGCCAACCGCATGTCCCAGTTTTTCCAGCCGGAGGATCTGGATGGGTGAATAAGGAATGCCATTCTTCAAGGCATTTTCCCTCTGGATCGACTCTTTTTCCCCAGGAAGGAGCATTTCTGGTCCCTGCCGGGATTTTATATCGGATATTGTCTTTGAAATGTGCGCCAAAACATCATCCTGCTCAAACAGGGTGTCGATGCGCCAGGCTTCGAATGTTTGACGAATCCGGCGTTTGTCGTTTTCCTTTAGAGGATCGACATAGGTGGATGATCCGGCACCGATGACATTGTCCAACTCGATCAGCATGGCCATCCCTGTTCCTTTGTATCCTGCTCCGGCCCCGAGCTCCCCCATGCCTCCCAACGGGATCATGGATCCTCTTTTTAAAAAATCCACAAATCCGTCAAAGGCCAGAGGATCCGTCGTCTTCGATCCGCTGGGAGCATACACCGGAAACGGTAACGGGGATCCTTCTACCAGCGCTCGAAGAACACCGCTCACAGCATGAATGGTGGTGGCCATATCGATCGTGACAAAACCTCGATCGTATGGAATGGACCAGGCAAGCACATTTGTGCCCAATCTATTTTTTTCTCCGCCGTATGGCTTCACCAAAGAAGGGGTCGTGCAGGTGACTCTTCCCGCAAGATCCTTTTCCTCACATATCTTTTCCGTGTAAATGGCACCGATACCAAAATGGTTGGCATTGGCCACATAGACCTTGCCGTACCCATGCTTCCGGGCTAACTCTTTGACTATGCCCACAGCATCCATGGCCATAGGATGGCCGAGATCCCCATGGGCATCGACATGCCGTATCGGAAAATATGGGTTTCGCGTCTTATCCTCAGCAATAGCGCTTGGGTTTGTCCCTCCCTGTTTTATCGAACCGATAACGATCAAATCCAGACTGTTTATCCCATGAGAAAAAATTCCCCTCATGTCCGCTTCCACAAGAACCTCGGCCGTCACTGAGGCTTTGGACCGGGGAACATCATGTTTTATCAGAAGTTCGCTGACGAAGGATTTGACAATATCGGGTTTATACATGAAGCCAGATGTGAATACCTTGCAAAAATTCCCTAATCTTGTCAAGAGAGAAAGCAGTTGGGAAGGGAAACCTCTGAATCCTCCACTACGAAAGCACCCATCAAAATCTGATCTTGCTTGACAGGCAAGATGGCAGATGATATGAATGTTTCCCATGGGATTTTTTAAAAAAGAGGGGCATCATGACTTATGAAAACATCATCTTCGACGTGAAAGAAGACAGAGCGTTTTTGACCATCGACCGGCCACCGATGAACATCCTCAACATCGCCACGATGAGAGAGATAAACGATGCGATCACTTCCCTGAAAGACAGCAAAAATATCAAAGCTTTGATCATCACAGGATCAGGGGAGAAAGCATTTTCCGCCGGTGTGGATGTCACCGAACACACAGAGGAAAAAGTGGAAGAAATGCTCCAGGTTTTCCACGACATATTCCGTAATTTATCCAAGCTCGATCAGGTCACGATAGCTGCAGCTAAAGGGTTCACTCTGGGAGGCGGTTGCGAGCTCGCACTATTCTGTGACATGGTCTTCGCCGCCGACAACCTGAAAATAGGGCAGCCGGAGATAACACTCTCGGCTATCCCTCCCATCGCCCTTTTGATCATGCCCCGTCTCGTCGGCTTGAAAAAGGCAGCAGAGTTGCTTTTCACTGGCAAGGTCATTAAGGCAGACGAGGCCGAGCGGATAGGGCTGGTCAACAAAATTGTCCCGATGGATTCTTTCGATACAGAACTAGCGAGTTTTATCCAGCCTATTTTCGAGCTGAGTTTGATCGGCTTGAAATTCTCGAAAAGAGGAATCCAACTGGGATTGGAAACACATTTTCCCGAAGGATTGGAAAAAATTGAAAAGATGTATCTCGAAGATCTGATGGCCTCTGAGGATGCCCATGAAGGATTGAAGGCATTCATGGAAAAGAGGAAACCCATCTGGAAAAATCAATAAAGGAGAGGATAATGAAAGCCGCTGTATTTCACGGGCCTAACCAGCCTTTAAAAATCGAGGAGGTGGCAACACCAAAAATCGATTCCCATGAAATTCTCGTGAAAATCGCTGCCTGCGGAGTATGCAACACGGACATGCATTATATCGATCATGGCGTCCCTACCTTTAAAAAGCCACCGATGATCCTCGGGCACGAGCCATCAGGAACGGTGGCAGAAGTGGGGGAGAACGTTAAAAACTTCCAGGTCGGAGACAGGGTTCTCATCCCGCCTGTTTTTTCCTGCGGATATTGCGACAACTGCCGTCTCGGCAAAGAAAACATCTGTTTGAACATGATGATGTTAGGCAATCATATAGATGGCGCCTATGCGGAATACACCAAGGTTCCGGCTAAAGATTGCCAACACCTTCCGGAAGACCTCCCGATACAAGAATCCAGCATTATCGCGGATGCCATCTCCACCCCCTTTCATGCGGTGAAAAACAGGGCAAAAGTACGGCCTGGCGATTCGGTCGTGGTATTCGGATGCGGCGGAGTGGGCATCAATGTGGTGCAAACCGCAGCCGCTGCAGGAGGTTTAGTCATCGCGGTGGATATCGTCGATTATAAACTGGATGTTGCCAAGAAGCTTGGCGCCCAGCATACGATCAATGCCAGGGATATGGAGGACAAGGCCCTTCTCAAACAGATAAGAACCTTAACAGGGGGGGGCGCTGATATTTCAATCGAAGCGATAGGAAATCCCAAAACAATCGTGCTGGGAGCCAATTCTGTGAAGCCGGGAGGATGCCATTGCCAGGTGGGTTACACGCACCATGATGTCCCGATCAATGCGGCCAGGCTTATGTTCCGGGAATTGGAGATCAAGGGATCCCTGGGCTGCCGTCCTGTGGATTATCCTAAAATCATCGAAATGGTCCGGATCGGAAAAATCCAGCTGGAGCCTGTGGTTACACACAAATTCAAGCTGGATGAAATAAACGATGCTCTCGATCTGTTGAGAAAGGGCGAATCACTCCGGTCCATCATCATCTTCTAGCCATCGGTTACCGCATCAATCAATGACAATTATTGTCTCTTAAAAGCAATTTTTTGTCATTTAGGAAGAGGCCATATTTTTTTATTTTGTTTATTTTCATATACTTAAATCAGCATACATTTGGTACAATACTTGCACAATTTGGATTGGAATTTATTTGTATAGCTTTGTGAAGGATATGTGCCCATGAAAAAAATAAATCAGGGATTCACCCTTATAGAGCTTCTGATCGTTGTGGCTATTATCGGGATTCTTGCCAGCTTGCTTATTCCCAATGCGATGACAGCCATCCAGAAGTCCAAGCAAAAAAGCACGATGAAAGAAATCGTATCTATTGCCACTGCAGCGGTAGATTTCACGATGGATAACGGGGACTGGCAATTCAGTCAATCTGGAGATATCACTGAGGGCTGCGATTTTGTTCTAGCCATCACACCATTCTACCTTAAAATTTGTCCCACAGAGGACCAATGGGGAGAGCCCTACAAGGTGTATCTTGGAACCCAATCTGCTGTGCGAGATATCCAATCCAGCGATGTGGGGCCAGACGATTTTGTGATTGAATCTTATGGCCGAGACTCGATTACCGATGGATGGGTTTACGATCCCGCGAGCACTGAAGACGACTACTACATGGTGACCGGGCTCCCCGCATTCAATAACGATATGGTCAACTGGAACGGAAGCTGGATCCGGGCTCCCAAAGTCGCCGTTTCAGGCAATTAAATTCATTTTCGCTCCTATCCAAACCATTTGTCCTCGCATCCGTATTTGTGGTAGATTTTATTTTATTGTTGTTTTGGAGGAAGAGTATGAAAATATCGATGTCAAAAGTCCGATTGATTATTCCTGTCTTGTTTGCTTTGTTCCTCGTTCATTCAGCTTTGGTGGCTCAAGACGCTAAATCATTCGAAGGCACTTGGAACGGCTCGCTCAGTGTGATGGGCCAAGAATTGGAGATAATAATCGAATTATCTCTGGATGAGAGCAAAAATATTCAGGGAAATATCGACATCCCAGCCCAAGGCGCTATGGATTTACCTCTCGGAGAATTCAATATCGATGGAAAAAAAATATCCTTCAAGATCGTCCATCCCCAAGTTCAGGGAGATCCGACTTTCCGAGGGGAATTAGACGAGGCGGGCAAGAAAATTGCCGGAGAATTTTCTCAGGGTGGTGCAGTCGGTACTTTTTCCGTGGAAAAACAGTAAAGCCGCATAGATCGAATTTAATTTAAATCATTTCCCTTTGAACGTGCCTTTGCGTTTTTCCAAGAATGCCTGCACCCCTTCTTTTTTATCTTCTGTTGAACAGGTCAAGGCATGAAGGTAGGATTCGAGAGCATAACCTGAGGTCGAATCTCCTCCCTGGCTTCGATTCACTGCCTCTTTTGCGTACCGAACAGCTAGAGGGGGTCGTTTGGCGATCTTTTGCGCCAAACCCATCGCTTTTTCCATCAATTCATCCTGGGAAATAACTTGATTGACCAGACCGATCCTGTAGGCTTCCTGAGCATCGATAAAATCGCCGGTAAGGATCATCTCCATCGCCCGGCCTAGCCCGACCAATCGGGGAAGTCGTTGTGTCCCCCCATCTCCGGGGATAATGCCTAATTTGACCTCTGGAGCACCAAACTGTGCTTGCTCTGAACAGATACGGATGGAACAGGCCAGAGCAAGCTCTAATCCCCCGCCCAGAGCAAAGCCGTTCACAGCTGCTATCGCGGGAACGGGCAGATTTTCTATTCGGGAAAAGATCTCTTGTCTTTGGCGCGAGACTTTCCTTCCTAACAAAACATCCCTGTCTACCAGCTCCTGGATATCCGCTCCTGCCACAAAAGCCTTCTCCCCTGCTCCTGTGATGACAAGAACTCGAAGATCTCCATCATTTTCCGCATCGTCAAGGAACCGCGACAGCTCCCCCATTAATTCGTTAGAAAGAGCGTTCAGCTTATCCGGACGGTTGATGGTCAACACCCCTATAGTATCTTTTTTTTCATAAATAAGAGTTTTATACATCCCTTTTCTCCCTTTTTATTCCATAACTTAAGTACAATAAGCTGCCTGGATTATTTACGGGCCAAGATTGCTGCGGCGACGAAGAAGTAGCCCATGAAGTTGTAGTAAGCTACTGCGAATGGGCTGCAATGAAGTCGACGTGGTGAGATTGGCCCACCCGAAGGGTAAAAAATGCTTAGAGAATGAAGAGTCTTTTTTAAACAAATATTAATCTTTGCTACAGCAATATCAGTGAAATTTCCTGATGTTGCTGTAGCAAAGATATTAGGTAGCATTTTTTGTAAATAATTCAGGCTAAGTGAAGGCGCGGATGCCCAGTTCCAAAGCCCCGATTATGAGCTGTTGGATCTGGGAAGTTCCCTCATACAGAGTGTTGATCCGGGCATCCCGGTAAAAACGTTCTACGTCATACTCTCCAGAAAAACCGTATCCCCCATGAACTTGAATGGCTTTGTAGGCCACTCGGTTGGCCATCTCGCTGCAGTAATACTTGGCAATAGAAGTTTCCCTCGTATTGCGCAATTCCTTATTTTTCATATGCCCTGCCCGGTAAACCAGGAGGCGGCCAGCCTCGCACTCCACCACCATATCCGCAATCATTTGCTGAACGAGTTGGAAGCTCGCGATCGGTTTTCCGAACTGGATGCGCTGCTTGGCATACTCTTTACAAATGTCAACACATCCCTGCGCCAATCCCACACAGCCCGCAGCAACGGTGTAGCGACCAAAATCCAAAGTCCCTAATGCGATTTTGAATCCTTTGTTCACTTCACCCAGTATGTTTTCCTTTGGGACTCGGCAATCCTCCAAAAAAATCTCGCCCGTGTTCGATGCCCGTAGCCCCAGCTTATCGTGAAGATCCTTGGTGGAAAATCCTTTAAAGTCTTTCTCGACGATAAAGGCCGTGATCCCCCTGGCCCCAGCTTCAGGATCTGTCTTGGCATACACAATAGCCATATCCGCAAGACCCGCGTTGGTGATCCATGTTTTTTGACCATTGAGGATATAATAATCTCCATCCTCTTTTGCAGTGGAAATCATGCCGGCCGGGTCACTGCCTGCATTGGGTTCTGTGAGGCCATAACACCCGATCCACTCCCCACTTGTCAATTTCGGCAGGTATTTTTTCTTCTGCTCCTCATTCCCATACTTGTTAAGTGGGAGTTCGACCAGTGATACCTGGACAGAGTAGGTGCCTCTAAGAGAGGAATCAACCCTCCCTATCTCCTCAGCAACGATTGCATGACTGATAAAATCAAATCCGGCTCCCCCGTATTCCTCCGGGATCGGAGTCCCCATAAACCCGAGCTCGGCGAGTTTATGGAAGATATCCCGCGGAAATTGTGCCTTTTTGTCATTTTCGCTGGCAACAGGCGCAATTTCTTCATTGGCAAATTTCCGGATAGTATCTTGAATCATTTTCTGTTCTTCCGTCAGATCAAAATCCATGGCAAACTCCTTTTCATTTTTCTTCTTGTACGAATCCTTACCTCTCCTCTAATTCAGGAAAAAACTAGTATTTGTAAAATCCTTCTCCGGACTTTTTGCCCAATCTACCCTCTGCAACCATCTGTTTGATGATATTGGGGGGTTTGTAGCGTTCATCGTTCAACTTTTTATACAGCGTTTCCATCTTGGCCAGATGGATGTCCAATCCAATCATATCGATCAAGGCTAAAGGCCCCATGGGCAATCCTGCCCCCAGCTTCATGGCTTCATCGATATCCTGCGGAGAGGCAATCCCATCGGCATAAACCACGGCTGCCTCATTGAGCAAACCTGCCAAAACGCGGCTCACGATCCCTGCCGGAGCCTCTTTGAAAGTGACGACAGGAACTTTCCCCAATTTTTCGGCAAATTCTTTGGTGGCCGACACTGTTTCGTCTGTTGTCTGGTCCCCTCGGATGATTTCGACCAGCTTCATGATGACAGCTGGATTGAAAAAATGCATCCCGATGATTTTATCCGGCCGCGACGTTGCCGATGCGATCTCACTCACCGAAAGAGCGGTGGTGTTGCTCGCCATAATCGTGTCGGCTGAACAGAGGGTGTCCAACTTCTGGAAAATCTCCTTTTTCAAATCTATGTTCTCCAGGACCGCCTCTATAACAAAATCGCTATCTCCGGCCAATTCCAAACCAGTGACCCAATTTATCCGAGAAAGGACCGAGTCCATATCTTCCTGGGATATTTTCCCTTTTTCTATCCTCCTTTGGAGGCCTTTGGTGACCTTGTTTCTAGCTTTATCGATGATCTCATCGGAGACATCGGTTACCGTTACATCATATCCTTTTTGTGCGCAAAGCTGGGCGATACCCGCTCCCATAATTCCAGCTCCGATAACAAAGGGTTTTTTAACTTCCATGTTTCCTCCTTTTAGATTCATCCCAGTCTCTCAACAACGATGGCCACACCCTGTCCGCCGCCGATACACAGGCTGACCAATCCCAATCTTTTTTCTCTGTTTTTGAGGACGTAGAGCAACGTTGTCAGGATCTTCACTCCCGTCGCCCCAATTGGATGGCCCAGTGCAATGGCTCCTCCATGCACATTCACTCGAGAACGATCCCACTCGAGCTCCCTTTCGACGGCCAAAATCTGAGCGGCAAAGGCTTCATTGAGCTCGATGATATCGATATCATCCAAAGTTAGCCCAGCTTTTTCCAAGGCCTTGTTAACCGCCGGCACAGGACCAATTCCCATGATCTTGGGATCCACACCCGCACTCGCATACGAGACAATTTTCGCCATCGGCTTGACCCCCAATTCGTCTGCTTTTTGCTGCGTCAAAACCAACACAGCAGAAGCAGCATCACACAGAGCACAACTGTTGGCGGCTGTTACGGTACCATCCTTCTTGAAAACTGGAGCGAATTTTGCGATTTTTTCCACACTCACTCCTTCCCTCGGAATTTCTTCCGTGTCAAAGATCTCGGTTTTTCCCTTGCCGGCAGGAACCTCGACCGGAAGGATCTCCTCCTTGAACATACCCTCCTTCATGGCGGCCACGGCCTTGTTCTGGCTCTCCACCGCATATTCATCTTGCTCTTCTCGACTGATGCTGTACTTTTCCACAAGGGTTTCCGCAGTCACTCCCATCAAATGACCTGCCAACGGGCACATGAATCCATCCTTGTGAAGAACGTCGACAAGCTTTCCATCTCCCATCCGGTTTCCCCATCTGGCCTTGTCAGCGATATAAGGAACCTGGGAGCTGTTTTCCGATCCGCCGACCAATACAACCTGTGCATCGCCCGCCTTGATGATCTGAATGGCAAGAGAAACTGCACGTAATGAGGATCCACAACGTTTGTTTACGGTAAACGCCGGAACCTCCACAGGAAGCCCTGCCTTCACGGTAGCCAGGCGCCCGATATTTGGACCGAGGCCTGCTTGCCAGCCTGACCCGAACACAACTTCATCCACCTGACCCGGATCGATCCCGGTTCTCTGTACAGCTTCTTTAAGCACCAGCGCTCCTAAATCCACGGCTGAGACCCGTTGGAATGAGCCTCCAAAACTTCCTCCTGCCGTCCGAACGGCTCCCGCGATAACGATATCACTCATGAATTTATTCCTCCTTCATTAGCATTATTTTCCTTTGAGCTTTTTATTATATTGAGCGCTCTCGACCTGTCAACAAAAATCCCTAATCCTCTTCGTGTTTTTCCCTCCGGAATATCCGGAATAAATCGGACAACCTTCCTTTGACATAACCTTCTTTAATAAAATATGGGCCATCCTCTGGCTGTATCCATTTGATGTATTTTCCCCGTTTTACGCCAAGTGGATCTTGTGCCAGCCCTATCCGAAAATCCCCTTCTTTTGTCTGGATGATGGCCACATTGATCTCGTTCACATCCCCAGGTGGTTTATACTGGGTAGAAGCCACAATCCTGTCTTTGCGTGGCATTTTTTTCAGGATGAGATCTTCTGGAATGGACTGCGGCAAATATTCTTCTTTGAAACCTTGTCTGGGTCGGAAGGGATCCGTCCTTTCGATGATGCCGACAATGGAGGTATTCCCGAATCCGCTCATGCTGAACCAAAGGCCGTAGTTCAGATCCCTTATTTTTTTCCCGAACATGTCTCTGTACTGATCATGGCCTCTCATCTGCCAAACCAGTTCGACCAGCTGGGCTCCCCCGGAAGCGCCAAGAGGGTGGGTCCTGGATAAAAATCCTCCAGACCGGTTGACATACACTTTTTTCCCTTCCTTATTCGACTCCTGGATGACAAATGTGTGCCCTTGCCCTCTATCGGCGAATCCCAGGTCTTCGGCTGCGATCCAGGGAATGGGTTTAAAGGCATCGTGGAGTTCACACAAATCGATCTCGCCGGGATTCAGTTCCGCCTCTTGGTAGGCCCTGCGCCCGGCGATCAGGGCCGATTCCATATAGATCAACGTTTTCCTGTCAGCGATCTTGATGTGATCAAAGGCAGATTTCACGCTCGTCAATTTGATGTCCGTCTTCTCTGGAATCAGATAAACAGCGCCAGCCCCGTTGTAGGAGCCGCTGCAATCGAATTTTGTGAGGGGCTTGGCAATGACCCTGTTGACATTGGGATCATTGTATTCTTCCCATGAAATCGGTTGCCGGAAATAAGCAAAGTTGTTCAGGGCGCCATATCCAAGACTTTGGCGGCTCATCTCGAAGCAGACTTTCCGGAATTCTTTTTCCGAAACCTTGTACGCATCCATATATTCGTATGAAGCAAGGGCGGCCACAGCCGGCATCTCACCCAGCCCTCTCTCTCTCTCCTCTTCCGCGATCACAGTCGATATTTGAGAGGGAATCTCTTCGTTTTTCAGCTTCCCCTTCATCTTCTCCCCAAAACAAACAAGAACCTTTAATCCAGACGAAGCCAGTCTTTTCCCGAGTTCGACTGCAGCAGCTCCGGTTGCAGACCCCAATTCCACATGATAGATCTCAGTATCCCTGCGAAGTCCCAGTTCCATGCCCACGAGGGAGTCAAGACCTGTTTGACGAGCGAACCCGATGGGGTCCATGCTGCCGATGACCAGGCAATCAGGGAGAGCATCAGATGTGAAAAGCACTGAATCTTGGAGTGCTTTTGCGCAGGCGTCTGCCAGCATGACTCCGATGGGCCGGAAATCCTTGCCGAATGGAGTCAAACCTACCCCAGCTATGTATACATTTTTCATGCGGATGAGAACTCCTCAACCCTGAAAATAATCGTTTTTATTTTAATACGCCCTAACAAAAAAAGCAAAAAACCGAATCTTGCATTTTCCATGATGTTGACATAACCTGGACTTGTATGAAAATCGAAGAAAATGTGAGGAAGATTCTATCCCAGTTGCCGGAAGAGGTGGAACTTGTGGCTGCGGCGAAAACACGCACACCCGAAGAAATTTTACGGGCGGTCAATGCAGGAGTGAGGATCATCGGAGAAAACTATGTGCAGGAAGCGGAGCGTGCTTTCGAAATTGTCGGGCACAGAGTGAAATGGCACTTCATCGGCCATCTTCAGCGAAACAAAGTGAAAAAAGCCGTCAAGGTTTTCGACATGATCGAAACCCTGGATTCCCTGGATCTCGCAGAAGAAATCGATAAGCGCAGTGCCCAAGAGGGGAAAATCATGACCGTTCTCATCGAGATCAACAGCGGAAGGGAACCACAGAAATTCGGGATAATGCCTGAAAAGGCTGAAATCTTTCTCCAAAAAACAGCGGGCTTTAAAAACATGAAGATCAAAGGTCTGATGACCATGGGGCCGGCTTTTGGTGATCTTGAGAAGGCGCGCCCTATTTTTGCCGAAACAAAAAAATTGTTCGATGGAATAAAATCTCTAGAAATTCCAGGCGTCGATATGCAATATCTTTCGATGGGGATGACAAATTCCTACTTAGTGGCGATCGAGGAAGGGGCCAACATAATTAGGATCGGCACCAAGATCTTCGGTCATCGAGGATGAAGTTCTTTTTTTCCTAGAATTCTTATAAATTTGTGTTGAAAAATAAAAGATTATCTTATATTATTTTATGTTCTTTATATTAAAACATTTACAGATCAAGGAGTTCTAATGATAAGACTTTCTACCAAAGGAAGGTACGGAACTCGACTTATGGTAAGCCTTGCTCAACATTATCATAACGGCAGAGAATCCATCATACTGAAAAAGATATCCGATGATGAAGATATTTCTATCCGTTATTTAGAACAGATCATCATCCCGCTCAAGATCGCAAAGCTCGTGAAAAGTATTCGGGGAGCTGGAGGTGGATATATCTTGGCACGACATCCATCTGATATCAAATTGAGGGAGATCATTTCAAGTTTAGAAGGATCTTGCTGTCTGGTCGAATGTGTGGATGACGAAGACTATTGCGACAAAATCGAAAAGTGTGCGGCCTATGACATCTGGAAAAACGCCAGTTCACTTCTGAAAGATTATTTCGAAAAAACGACTCTTCAGGATATCCTGGAGATTTCTAACAAAAAGAATTCCTCAGTTCAGAAATAAGAAGAGCTCCGATTCCTTTTTTTATAACCCTTCCATCATTACTTGACATTATCTCTAGAATTCGTATAAGATTTATATGACATATAGAGATAGCTAGCCCATTCCAAGGAGATATCCATGATTAAACTTTCCACCAAAGGCAGATATGGAACTCGTTTGATGCTCAATCTCGCTCTTCACTATAATGAAGGCAGAGAGGCTGTGGTGCTCAAAAATATATCGAAAGAGGAGGACCTCTCTATACGGTACCTGGAACAGATCATTATCCCTCTGAAAATAAATAAATTGGTCAAAAGCGTTCGAGGAGCTGGAGGTGGATATACGCTGGCGAGGAATCCATCGGAAATCAATCTATGTCAGATCATCGAGGTCTTGGAAGGGTCATGCGCCCTTGTCGACTGTGTAGAAGATCCAGATAGTTGCGACCGGATCGACGAATGCGCTACCCAAGTTGTCTGGAAAGAAGCCAGTGATCTACTAAAAAATTACTTTGAAAGCAAAACTCTGCAAGACCTCATCGTCTTCGCTGAAAAAATAAGAGCCAAAAAGGAAAAACAATAAATTTTAACTCGAGTTATAAAAATATAGAGTTTAAAAAAAATTTTTCTTGACAAAAAATACGTGATCCCTTAAATTACATAATCCCTATAGTATATCTATAATCTATAATTAATATAGAATTATTGTGATAGAATGGCATTTATGGAGAGGAAAAAAATCAAAAAAAACCTTAGAAATGACATCACTCAAAAAAAGGGAAAGGAGAGGGAAATGAAAAAAGCCAGCTTATCTTACGGACTCCCAACAGTTGGTATTGTCATCCTGGCCATCTTTTTGTTCTTCCCTTCTCTGAATGCAAAGACACCGGCATTTCAAGAAGAAACGAGTGCGGATGTGTGCGCCGAATGTCACGATGTTATAGCGCATAACTTCCAAGGTCAACCGCATGCTGAGAACAACTGTATCGCCTGTCACGGTGATGCGAAAACGCATTTAGAAGAAGGAGGAGGAGCGAACATCTTCGCCTATGGAGCAGAAGAATTGACCGGTGACAAATCGACCAAATGTCTTACCTGCCACACGAAAACGACTGGAAGATATTTTGCAAGCCCACACGGAAAATCAGCGATGGATTGCACAACTTGCCACATTATCCATACAGAGATGGCCAGACCCGCTCTGCTCAAAACGAGCGCTTTGAAAAATTGTTCCAGTTGTCATCAGGATGTGCTCGCTCAGTTTCAACTGAACGAACGGCACCGACTTCAAGAAGGAATCCTGAGCTGCGAAACCTGCCATGACCCACACAAGCCATCTTCGATGATGCGCTTGGGCGGATTTAAACAGGAATCATGTTTAAAATGCCACACCGACAAAGGTGGACCTTTTCTGCACGAACATGGGGCTTCCCGAATCGAAGGATGCACAGCCTGTCATGAGGTCCATGGATCCCCCAACAAGCACATGCTGACTCACCAGAGCGTATCCGACCTATGTTTCAGTTGTCACACCCTGGCTCCATCCTTTCATGCCCGTTTCGATTCATACTCCACCAACTGCACAGTCTGTCATGCGACCATTCATGGCTCCAATCTGAGCAAGATTTTTCTGAAATAGGAGGGATAATATGAGTAAAAAGAAAATATTTTTAGCCTTTACACTGACATTCTTCGTATTTTCTGCAGCCCTTTCCCTCCAAGCCCAAGAACAATCGAAAAATCTATATGGGAAATTCCTATTCGGATACAGATTCGTGGACACAAGCGGAACGGTCGAAAGATACAAACAAGACATAAACCTGGATGAAGGGTTGAGACTCTTCAACTTCAATCTGCAGATCCTGCCGAATGAAAATTTCAAGAATCTATTCGACCGGATCGACATCAACATGTACAACTTCGGTGGCGATCCTTATGAGACCTTTCGATTGGCCATCCAGAAATCAGGAAAATACAAGTTCCAATACGATCGAAGAAAATCCAATTACTTTTATGCTGACCAGCATGAAGTCGACGGCGGGGAGCTCTACAATCCTTTTACGTTCAATTTCGATAGAACCATGGACAGCATGTTCGCCAAGGTTTGGCTGCATAGGTATGTCGATGTTTACGTGAATTTCGACAGGTACAGCAAAATAGGCGATAGCACACTGACCCTAGATCTCGACCGGATAGAATTCGAATTCGACAAGCCCATCGAAGAAAATTACAAACAATTCGCTATCGGTGTAGATTTTCACTTGAAGGACTTCACGTTCGTGTTCGAAGAAAGAGTGATGGATTACACCAACACCAACAGCTTTTTCCTTCCCGGCGCTGCAGACGGCGGAGAAGGCGCAAGTTATCCTTCGGCGTTGAACTTCTTCACCTTGAATCAACCCTATGATCTCAAAACATACACCCATACTTTCAAAGCGACAGGACGCGCCTTTGACAGGTTGCTCATCAATGGATTCGCTCAGCTTAGCAGCCAAGATATGGATTTGACTTACGAGGAAGAAGTCGATGGTATCAATTACCTCGGAAAATTCTACATGAATAGCCAAGGTGGAAAAGGAAAATTCGATCGCAATATCAATATATTCGATTTCGATGTCACATACTTGATGTTGGATAAGTTGGCCGTAATAGCGGCTTTCCGTTTCAATGATTTCGAACAGGAGGGCTACCTCACTGTTGACGGGGAAAAAGAAGAATCCATGCTAAAATACAACAACAAGGCTGCAGAGGGTGGACTGCAGTACCAGTTCTCTCCCCGGATAGTCCTTACTGCAGGATACCGCTACGAGATAAGGGAGCTGGACGGAATCGAAACCGTAGGCTATGAAGAGAAAACCGTGAGGAACGGGCTTTACGGAAACGTCAAGTGGGATATCCGGGCTTTTAAAATCACGGCTGATTACCAGTTCGGAGATTACAAAGACCCATTCACTCTGATTTCTCCGACGAGTTTCCATAGGTTTCGATTCACGGCGAAAGCGAATGTCGATAATTTCAATTTCTCCGGTTCATACCTCTGGAATAGAGCAAAAAGCGAGGTTTATGACGATCGCTGGGATTCCACCAAAAACCAGTTGAACCTGCGCGTAGGATATAACGGCCAAAAGGTCCACGTTTCAGGAGGTTATGCACTGATCGATGTCGAACACAAAGGCAATCGGATCATCTCATACCCGCCAACATGGACTGGGCCGGGAAGCTTCCCTTGGGATATCCTGTACGAAGGCAAATCGAATCTCTTCGATGCTTCGCTGTCAGCAGACTTAGCTGAGGATTGGAGCGTGGGGGGATATGCCAATGTTTATTGGAATAGAGGATTCTGGGAAATCGACCGGTTTACTTTCAAAGCCTATGTGGAATACACCTTCAACAACGGACTCGTTAGCCAAATCGGATACCGCTATGTGGATTTCAAGGAGAAAATGTCCGGATTCAACGATTACAGCGCGAACATATTGGAAATATCCTTTGGCTACCGCTGGAAATAATGGGAGGAACAAGAATGATAAAAAAACCACAGATAATCGCGATTTTCTTAGTTATTGGGATGGGCGTTTTCTTCGCAGCCAACTCCCAATTTGTCGAACAAGAAGTCTCGCTCCAATCCAAAGCATCCCATGCCGAAGAATTGTGGGAAACCTCAGGCCATGCACATTCGGATGCCGAAGCTTTCATCCATTGGGATGAGGACGGGGAGATCCCGACAGATTGCGCCAAATGTCACAGCACGCAGGGGAACAACCAGTTCATTGAAACGGGGAGCGTAAGCTCCGCAGTGCCGGCAGGCCCTGGAATCGAAAACAACATTTCTTGCGAGACCTGTCACACAAATCCCGAGCTCGGAATAGTCCGTGACCATACGGATGTGACCTTTCCTTCGGGTGTTATGATCGAAGATCTGGGACCCGAAGCCCTTTGCATGGAGTGTCACCAGGGGAGAGAGTCGAAGATATCCGTAGATAAAGCCATAGTTGAAGCCGATTTAGAGAACGATGACACACCCAGCTCGAGCTTAGCATTCCTCAACATCCATTACTATGCGGCCTCAGCAACTCAATTTGGAACCATCGTGAAAGCCGGATATGAATACGACGGGAACACCTACGATGCCCGCTTCTCCCATGTAACTGGTTACAACGCGTGCATAACCTGCCACAATCCTCATTCGCTGCAAGTCGATCTTTTCAGATGCAACACATGCCACACCGGTATTACCGATCCCAAGGACATCCGGTACTATGGCTCTTTCGTCGATTACGACGGAAATGGCGATATGGAAGAGGGGATGTACTACGAAATTGAGGGCTTGAAAGCAAAGCTATATGCCGCAATCAAGCAATACGCACTAAACACGGTCCACATGCCTATCGTGTATGACTCGATCGTCTATCCCTATTTTTTCAATGACACCAACGGCAACGGCGCACCAGACGAAAGCGAAGTCAATTACGGAAACCAGTACAGCTCCTTCACACCAAGGTTGCTCAGAGCGGCCTATAATTACCAGGTCTCAATCAAGGATCCCAATGCTTTCGCCCATGGTGGGAAATACGTCATCCAGCTCCTGTATGACTCCATCCAGGACCTGAATTCCAAATTTATTGTGCCGGTCGACATGACCGGAACACACCGTGGCGACGAAGGACATTTCGATGGATCGGCCGAGGCCTGGAGGCACTGGGATGAGGAAGAATACGTCGTCGAAGCTAGCTGTGCCAGATGCCACAGTGCCGATGGGTTGGCCACCTATTTGGAAAGCGGAGAGAATGAAGAGACACACGCAGCTAACGGAATGCTCTGCACCACCTGTCACACCACTCCTCCCTCTGTTCGCCGTTCGCCAGCCGTTACATTTCCATCTGGCGCGGTCAAAGACTTGGGCGACAGCAGCAATATATGCATGACCTGCCACCAAGGTAGAGAGTCCATGGACTCAGTCCTGAAGAACATCGCCTCCTCTCCTCCGCCCTGGGGATTCATCAACGTTCACTACTACCCGGCAGCAGCAAATTTTTATGGTACGGAAGTAAGGGGAGGATTTCAGTTCAAGGATAAAACCTATGCGGGTAGGAAATTCTACCCGAACCACATGGGCATGTTCGATACCTGCGTGGAATGCCACATGGGAACCAACAGCATCCACAAGCCTTACGACACGACAGGCAAAATGCACAATGTGCAAACGCCCAATCCGGAAGATTGCGTGTACTGCCATGGTCAAGACGTGTCCCAACCGAATCCTGGAGCCGACCCTGCGAAGTTCGAATTCAGCGGAATCCGGCCGGCGACAACTCCGGATTATGACGGGGACGGGAACAAAAAAGAATCCATCAAAGATGAGATCAAGGGGTTGGAAGATGATCTCTACGCCGAAATCCAGAAATTCGCAGCCGATAGAGGAATGCCTGTCATATACGACGAGAATGCCTATCCCTATTTCTTCAACGATAAAAACGGGAATGGCTCCATCGATCCAGGCGAGGCGATTTTCCCGAACAGCTACATGTTCATGCAAGCGCGACTGCTCAAAGCTGCCTATAACTTCCAGGTCAGCAAAAAGGATCCCAATGGATTTATCCACAACTCCCGTTATGTTGCCCAGTTGCTCGTAGATTCCATAGAACATCTCGGAGGCAGTGTCGCCAAATACACTTGGCGAAAGTAGAATAGATCAAAGATACTCACTGAAGGGCGGCATTTCGGTGCCGCCCTTTTTTTTATCCCCTCAATAATTTTTTCATTGATTTTGATTAAGTATTTCTATATTCTTTGTAGAGATAAGCGAGAAAATAATTACCCCACTATTGAGGAGGAAGGATTGAAAAAAACTCTTTTTTTACTTGTATTCATGAGTATTATCGCTCTTGGAGTTGTCCAGGCTCAAGACTGTGTCCAATGCCATAAGGATGTCACGCCCAATATCGTTTCCGATTGGCAGTTGAGCAAACACAGCCAGAACGAGGTGGATTGTTCCGTTTGTCACGGGGAAGATCACAAGGATCCGTATGATGTGGAAAAAGTCAAGATCCCTACGCCAACAACCTGTGCTAACTGCCATGAGGAAAAAGTCGAGCAGTTCATGGCGGGCAAACACGCCGCCGCCTGGACGGCCATGAAGGCCATGCCCACGATACACTGGCAGCCGATGGCAATGACAGAGGGAATGAAGGGCTGCGGGGGATGTCACAAGATCGGGATAAAAACAGAAGCAGAGATAAAAGAGATAAAGGAAACAGGAGCCGGATTCGGCATGGCTTCCTGTGACGCTTGTCACACGCGTCACACGTTTTCTCTCCTGGAAGCCAGGCAGCCTCAAGCCTGCCAGACCTGCCACATGGGATTCGATCATCCCCAATGGGAAATGTATTCGGGATCCAAACACGGGGTGAGGTATCTGCTCAAACAGAATAAAACACTGCCGGATACCGTTGCCGCCCCTACCTGCCAGACCTGCCACATGCAGGAAGGCAACCATGCTGTTCTCACAGCTTGGGGTTTCCTCGCGGTGCGGCTTCCGATGCCAGAGGACAAACAGTGGGCCCAAGACAGGACAACCATTCTCCAAGCATTGGGAGTACTCGATCCCAAAGGTAATCCAACCAGTAGACTGGAAGTGGTCAAAGCCGCCGATTTGGCACGGCTCACCCAGGAAGACTGGCAAAAAGAGCGGGAAAAGATGCTCAAAACCTGCAATCAATGCCACTCACTGAATTTCGCCAAAGCGGAACTTGAAAAAGGCGATCAGACAATAAAGGCTGCAGACCGATTGATGGCGGACGCCATATTGGTCGTTGCCGGATTGTACAAGGATGGGATTCTTCCTAAGCCCGAAAACTATGCTCATCCATTTCCGGATCTCCTCACTTTTCATGACGCCCCCACACCGATCGAACAGCAGCTGTTTGTTATGTATCTCGAACACCGGATGAGAACATTCCAGGGAACCTTTCATGCCAATCCAGATTACGCGCTGTGGTATGGATGGAGCGAGATGCAGAGAGATCTGTCAGAGATTAAATTTATGGCAGAAGAACTCCGTCTCAAACACAAAAATAATTAATAACGAAGCAGTTCTCAAGAAAAAGAAACCAGGTCTTTCATGCAAAATCGTTGAAATTCATGTACAAAAACTATATGATTAGTAGTTAATAATATCCTCATATCGAGACTATAATGAAATTCATCATCGATTTTTTTAAATCGCTAAAGCTAGCTATTTTTTTGATCATCATCATCACTCTCGCATCCGTGCTCGGAACCCTCATCCCCCAGATGAGAAGCCCACAGGAGTATGCGGCCCACTATGGTCAATTATCCGAGCTTTTGATCCGGCTCGAAGTTACCGATCTCTATCATTCCTGGTGGTTTATGTCCCTCCTGATTTTGTTTTCTCTGAACATTGTGATTTGCACCCTTACCCGCCTTTCCCCCAAGCTCAGGAGAGCTCTAAGACCCAATCTAGAATTCGAAACGTCAACTCTTATGGCGGCCAAAATCAACGAAAGTTTCACGAAAAATTGGGATCTGGAAAAGAGCCAGGCAGAGTTGAAAAAGGCCATACGTGTCGGTCATTACCGAATCAAAAAGACCAGAAAGGACGGAGAAGTCCACCTATTGGCAAGAAAAAAGATTCTGGGTATCTTTGGATCAGACATCGTCCATCTCGGACTTTTAGTCATCCTGATCGGAGGGATAATAAGCGGCTTTAGCAGTTTCAGGACAACCATCAACATTTCAGAGGGGGAGATCGTTCCAATCATCGGCACCGATTTCAAGGTCCAACTGGACAAATTCGAAACGGAATACCATCCGAACGGAAGTGTCAAGGATTGGAAAAGTACTCTCACCGTTATCGAGGATGATACCCCACGCTTGACCAGAACCATCGAAGTCAATTACCCCCTAACCTATAAGGGATATGTCTTTTATCAAAGCAGCTATGGCTGGGATTGGCAAAATCCAACCCTGGAAATATGGGCGACCAAAGCATCGGATCCCTCTTCCCAGAAAAAAGCCTTTGCCAAATTAGGAGAAAAAGTGATTTGGGAAGAGGAAAATTTGGAATTTATAGCCCTCCAATTCCTGCCCGATTTTGTCATCGACGGGAACAAACCCGGGACGCGATCTTTAGATCCCAACAATCCTGCTATATTCATCCAAGTGAATCGTGGCGAAGACTCTATTTCTGCGGGTTGGATATTCGCCAAATTCCCAGATTTTTCGCAGATGCACTCCGAAGAAGAATCCGATTACAAATTTGAATTGAAGGATATTCAGACATCCCAGTATTCTGGCATCCAGATGGCTAAAGATCCCGGTGTGAATTATATCTGGTTGGGATGTACCTTCCTTATGATCGGGCTATTCATGGCTTTCTACTGGCCCACAAGGGATATTCGCTTCATCTTGAAATACATCGACGGAAAAACCGAGATTTTTTCAGCCGGCAGATCGGCAAAAAGCCAATTAGCGCTTGAAGAGGAATACACCAAAATAATGACCTCTCTCAGGAGTTCCAAATGAACGAATCGACACTGTTTTTGATCACTTTCATCTTTTACTTTATCGCTGCCTTCTTTTATCTTGCCTTCATGTTTTCAAAAAAAGAAGGCTCGGCTAAGGCCGGTTTATCCGTGGTTACCATAGGATTTTTTGTCCATACAATGGCTTTGATCTGGAGGACGATCGAGAGCGGGCATGCACCTTTCACCAATATGTATGAATCTCTCTCGTTTCTTGCCTGGTCCGGGGCCTTGGCTTACATCGTCACAGAATACAAATACAAGATCCGGAAAGTGGGGCCGTACCTGATGCTAATCATCATCGGGATCATGGCCCTTGCCTCCTCGCCCCTGATGCCCAAGGAAGCCACTCCCCTCATGCCTGCCCTCCAGAGTTATTGGTTGTGGCTTCATGTTTCGGTCACCCTTTTGGGTGAAGCCTTTTTTGCCATAGCCTTCGTAACGAGCATCATGTATATGGCTGCTGATTCACGGGAGAAGAAAGGGATCGCTAAGGAAGGCGCAATTTCTTCCGAAAAGCTCGATTCCATCAGCTACAGATGTGTCGCAGTGGGCTTTCCCCTCTTTACGCTAGGAGGCTTGGTATTCGGCATGGTTTGGGCCTACAAAGCTTGGGGGACTTACTGGAGTTGGGATCCGAAGGAAACATGGAGCTTGATAACATGGTTCGTGTTCGCCCTGTATCTCCATACCCGGATCGTGATGGGATGGAAAGGCCGCCGTTCCGCCCTTATCGCTATCATCGGGTTCCTGGCCGCTCTGTTCACCTACTTCGGCGTGAACTACCTCCTGGCCGGCCTTCACAGTTATGCGTGATAATCCATCTTATTTGTGATAGAGTTAAACACAGTATCTATTCGTTCATTTTTTTAAAACTCTCAGGAACATGCCATGCAAAAAATGAATAAAAAGAAAAAGAGACTCATCATTTTGCTCAGTTTTCTCGTATTTTTTATCGTGTTTTTGTTGGCCGCAATAGAATTCACGTCTCATTCGAATTTTTGCGCCTCCTGCCACTTCATGAAACCCTACTTCAAAAGCTGGGAAACCTCATCTCATAAAGATGTCGAATGCAGCGTTTGTCATTATCCACCGGGAGGCGGTATCCGATCCAAGTTGAGAATCAAAATCGAAGGGTTGGTCATGGTCGGCCGCTACTGGACAAAATTGTATGTCAAATCCAAACCCTGGGCAGAAATACGAGATGACAGTTGCCTGAGGAAAGGCTGCCACGAAAAAAGGCTCCTGGAAGGAGTCGTCCAGTTCAACAAAGTGGCGTTCGACCACAAAATCCACTTCGAAGACCTCAAAAGAGGTAAAAAGCTCCAGTGCACAAGCTGTCATTCCCAGATCGTTCAGGGACAACACATCACCGTCACTGAGAGTACCTGTTTCATCTGTCATTTTAAAAAAAGCGAACATTATCCCAGGATCGATGACTGCAACCACTGTCATACGAAGGAAATTCTCGTTGGGCCACCATCTCCCCGATTCAACCACACCATGGTCTTCGATAATGGGTTCAGTTGCGATAAATGCCATAACAACACCATTGTCGGGGACGGGGAAGTTCCACGGGAGAATTGTTTCAAATGCCACGCTGAAAGGGAGAGACTGGAGAAATTTGAGGACACTGACCTGATGCACACCACGCATATTTATGAAAACAAAATAGAATGCAACCAGTGTCATATGGAAATCCAGCACAAGATCGTCAAAGATATCGAAACCATTGCAGACTGCACTTCATGCCACACGGATTCTCACAAAGCCCAAAAAATGCTGTACACCGGGGAGGGAGGAAAAGGCATAGATCACCCCATGCCGAATGTCATGCTGGAAAAAGGTCTGAGCTGCAAGGGTTGCCACATGTTCCATGAAGAACTGGGTGGCCGATTGATCAAAAGCGACACATCCATATCCGATGCGAACGCCTGCGAGTCCTGCCATGGGAAAGGTTTCTCCAGGATCTTGAAAGGCTGGGAAGACTCCACAACCAAAAAATTAGCCCAGATAAAGACTATCTATGGCCAGGTCAATCGAGAAATCACGACAACAGGACATGCCGATAAAAACAAAGCCACATCCCTCCTCGAAGACGCGCTTTTCAACATAGAAATCGTCGAAAGAGGAAAGAGTGTGCATAATGTGACTTATTCGCAGGAACTTCTGCTGGCAGCCTATAACAGAATGATCGCCGCTCTTCAAGCCGTGGATTCTCGATATAAGCCGCAAGAGTTTCAAATCGTCTCCGGCGAGATTCCCACACTTTGTGCGAATTGTCACGCCGGAGTAGAAGAGTTCAGCACCGAGATCTTTGGCTTGAATTTTCCCCACAAGAAACATTTGATCGAACAGAAGATCGAATGTTCGACCTGCCACTCCAATGTCCGGACTCATGGAGAATTCATTGCCACCAAAAAGAGTTGCGCAACATGCCACCACAAAGACACAAAGAAGGATTGCGGAAGATGTCATACGCTGCAAAAAACTTTTTACCAAGGCGGGGAAATTCATGGACAGGAGGTCCCCAAGGATATCATGGCAGAGGCGGGAGTGGAATGTGCAGATTGTCATCTGGGAGACAATAAACAGATAGTCCGACCGGATAAAACCAAATGCGCAGAGTGCCATGATGAGGACTATACGGAAATGCACACCGAGTGGCAAACGACGATCCAAGACCTGATCTCCTCTGCAACGATCTCTCTAAATGCCAGGAAAAAGATGACTCTTTCCCCCCAGGAAAACGAAGTGCTAAGGAATATCGAACAAAAGCTGCAAAGGATCGAGATGGATGGGAGTCTCGGTATCCACAATTACATGTTCATCGAAGAGACCCTGACAGAATTGAAAAAAAACATAGAATCTATAAAGTGAACCGCGTATCATGACGCATGCTGCAAAAGGAAAAGAGAGTAACAAATCCTACACAATTTAATAAGTTTATAAAATTTATTTTTATTATAGACATTGCATTGACAGAGCTGTGTGAAATATCTATCATAAATAGCTAAAACAAAAAAGATATCTTGGAGGAAAGTATGAAAAAGATTATGTTATTTACCGTTGTTCTCATAGGCATCATATTTGTCTCGACTTCATTCGGCCAGGAATTCACCTATGTCGGCGCGGCCAAGTGCCAAATGTGCCACAAAACCGAAAAACAGGGCCAGCAGTACCCTCTTTGGGAATCGAGTAAGCACTCCCAATCTTTTTCAGCATTATCATCTGAGAAGGCTAAAGAAATCGCCCAAGCTGCAGGTGTCGACAATCCGCCAGAAAGCCCGAATTGCCTCAAATGTCACGCCCCCCTTTCCGAAAAAGCACCAGAACTCAAGGAAGAGGGCGTCGGATGTGAAACCTGTCATGGCCCAGGAAGCGCTTATAAAAAATTGAGCATCATGAAAGACCAAGCCGAAGCCGTGAAAAATGGGCTGACCGAATATGGTTCTCCTGACACCATAAAGAAACATTGTCTTTCCTGCCATGAAAATGCTCACGGGATCACCTTCGACTTCGAAGCCGCCTGGGAAAAAGTGAAGCACCCGAGACCGGAAAAATAGCTCGTTCTTTATCCTACATTTCGTCAGCTTCTGCTTGCGGGTGCTCGTGGCTGAACATGGACTTCGGCATTTTTCCCGTCAACCATGAAGGATTCATCGGATAGACCTGCGGGCTGAAAATGGTGGAGTAGAAATGCCATATGGCGATCGCCAGGGATGCCAAAATCGCCTCGTAATAATGGATGACTAACGCCACATCCAAAAAACCCTTGGGTAGGAATTCAACAAAATAGTTATCGAACCAAAGAAGGATACCCGTGATGATCATCACAGCCGTTCCCCAGATAAGGGCCCAATATTCGGCTTTTTCGATATAGCTAAAACGCTTGAAACTGGGCGTCTTTTTTGAAAGCCCGAGGTTGAAGAGAATCCTCTGAACGAAATCTCGGAAATCATAAAACTTGGGCAACATATCTTTGAAAAAGGTCCTCCCCCTTCTGGTAAAAAGATAAATGAGGTGCCAGACCGTGACAAATATCAAAACCACAGCAGCCACACGATGAATCAATCCTCTTAGCTCAAATCCGCCCTGCCAACCGAAAAACATCTTCGTAATCCAGGAATTTTCGAATCTTAAGGCAAATCCGGTTATGACCAGCACGATGAAGCTTACCGTCAGAAGGGTATGCTGCCAGAGCTCACCGATTCGCATTCTTCTGACCTGAGGCTTTTTCATCACGAGAACGATCTGCCTGAATATATCAATCAACCAATGCAAAACCATCAACCCGATGATCACGAAAATCGCCAAAATGTATATTGTCTTGACAACGCTTGCGGCTTTGGTTTGCAGACCTTTATCTCCGACTCCATGGATTGGTGTCGATGCCAGAGCAGATGAAATTCCGGGGTGACAATCCCCGCATGTTTTTTGCAGGTTATCGGGATAGACTGAAGAGGCCGGATCTGAGCTGGGGAGAATCTTGTGAACCCCGTGGCAAGAAGCACAATTGGCCACATGGGTATCCCCGGCTTTGGTTTTCAAGCCATGATAGCTGTCGATAAAAGAAGTCAATCGCCCGGTTCGCATTCCATATTTCTCGGTCAGAGTAATGGATTCGTGACAGGGCGAGCAGGTGGCTTCAGCCAGCCTAACGCTGGAAACAGGGGATCTGGGATCGCTGGGAGAGATGATGCCGTGCTCGCCGTGACAGTTCGTGCACACCGGTGAATCGGTCTCCCCTCTCGTAACCAACTGCCCGTGAATTCCTTCTGAAAATTCCTTTTCTACGCCCGAATGACACTTCCCGCATGTCTTAGGAATGTTGAAATGATTGATGGTTGAGGCGGGATCCCCTGGAGAAAGTATCCTGTGGGCGGACCCCCCTGTCGAATGACAATCGTTGCACGTGGCGGCCACATCCACGCCTGATTCTGTAGCAAGACCATGGACACTGTTTCTGTATACTTCGATCGGATGATCGATCAGTATCTGATACTTTCTAGTCAGATTGATATCTTCATGACAGCGGGCACAGGTATCAGGGACGTTAGACGGATGAGTTCTGGAAAGTTTCACCGATGAAGGCAAAACATCATGATCCCCGTGACAGTCGGCACACGTAGGAATATCCCGGCACTCGTCAGCACTCATCCTGCCATGGAATCCGTACTGCTCTCTCGCATCCTCGTGGCAGCTACCACACCCTGCACAGCCCACGACAAAAACAGAATCTTCCTTGTGCGGGAGCATATCTTTATCTAAATGGCAATCCAAGCATTCCAATCCATCGTGTATGGAATGGGATAGATCATCGGTTATTATCGTATCAAGGGCGCTCTCTTCATGGCACTCAATGCAGGCACTGCTGTCAATTTTTTCATAGTCCTCATCGGATTCTTGTGAAAGAACAAAAGAAAAAAATAAAACACAACCAATAAGAAGGAATAAACCTCTGTGAATTTTATATTTCATCCTGCCAAAATGTATCATGACTCAACTCCTCTCAATCCTCTCAGCTTAGATTCGCTCAAGCCTCATTTTTTTCCATTCTTGTTCTCTTTTCCCCAGCTAGACTGGAAACGTGGCATAGAATCATAGCTATAACTTTTATATATTACCAAATTATTTTAGTTCACGAAATATTTTATTCACGAATTAAGCATCTTTATACGTGATTATTGGTCCTAGCCTCACGAACAGCTCTTGGAGGGAATCTGACTGAGTCCGTGTGATGAGCACAAAACATATCATTAAAAGCTCTTTTCATACATTTCCATTTTCATTACACTAGTGTTTAGTAGAGTTACGCAACCTGGATAATACAGGCTAGGTTTGTTATGGAAATAATGAACAGATATATCGGGAGACTGCATGTGCTGACCGATACGGTTTTGCAATCCCGCTTCTCGCACTTTGAACTCGCCAGAATGGCTATCGATGGAGGAGCAGATACGATTCAGTTCCGGCAGAAGAACGGTTCGACGAAAGAGTTGATCACGACAGCTCGAAAACTCAAGGGGATGTGTGCAGAAACGGGAGTGCCCTTCATCGTCAACGACCGCATCGATGTGGCGATAGCTTCTAAGGCGGACGGTGTCCATCTCGGTCAGGATGATTTTCCCATCAGCCTTGCACGCAAACTATTGGGAAAAGATGTTATCATCGGAGGTTCTGCTGTAACGTTAGAAGACGCTCAGAAATGCTTTGCTGACGGAGCTGACTACGTCGGATTCGGACCGGTTTATCCCACTTCCTCTAAACCGGATGCCTCCTCCCCAACCGGAATCGAGCTCATGAAAGAAGTTATCAAGGCCATCTCGATCCCCATCATTGCCATCGGCGGCATCGATGCACAGAATGTACCGGAGGTGATGCGTGCAGGGGCTTACGGGATCGCTGTTATCTCGGCTGTCTGCTGTCAAGCCGATCCCAAAAAAGCAACGCAAGACCTTTCCGAATCTCTGAGGATGGAGGAATAAGAGGCTGTTATGTCAGAAGTCCTGGCCGATATAGGAGAATTTAGGCTCATCCAGCGCATCCACGATCTACTCGAGGAGATAGGCGTTCATAATCCAGGAATAACGCTGGCCATCGGAGATGATGCCGCATCTCTGAAACCGCGCCCAGGATATGAGCTGTTGATAACCTGCGACACTCTGATAGAAGGACGGCACTATCTGCCACGTCACATCACACCCAAGGATATAGGGAGACGCGCGATGGCCGTCAACATCAGCGATATAGGCGCAATGGGCGGCAAGCCCCTGTGTGCGCTTATTTCTTTGGGATTAAGATCAGACATTGCTGTGGGAGATGTGGAGGATATGTATCGTGGCTTTGCCGAAGAAATCAATCCCTTTGGAGCCTCCATTATCGGAGGCAATCTCACAAAAACGGAAAAAACCGTTTTTATCGACATCACATTGATCGGGGAAATTCAGAAGGAAAACATCATGCTCCGGTCTACCGCCAGAGCAGGAGATGCCATTCTCGTCACAGGATATCCGGGCCAGGCCGCGGCCGCTCTCAAACTGCTGCAAAATGCCAAAGCGAACGAAAATTTGCGCACCCATCCCCTTGTCCAGATTTATAATGTTCCATCTCACCGAGCCCGGGAGGGACATGCGATCGCATGCACGAACAAAGCCCATGCCATGATCGATATAAGTGACGGATTCCTGGCCGATCTCGGGCATATCTGTCAAGAAAGCCATGTTGGAGCTTTGTTGATCCAAGAAAAATTCCCGATTAGCAACGAACTCACAAAGGCTTCCGCCCAGCTGGGAATGGATCCTTATCAACTGTTCTTGCAGGAAAGCGACGATTACGAATTGATCCTAACCTGTGCTCCAGAATATGTCTCTCACATCCGTTCAACTGTCGAGGGTGTCAGCCAAGTTCCTATTCATGAAGTCGGCAATATAACGGACGTTGCCCAAGAAATCAGATTGAAATTCCCCGACGGAACAATACACACAACAGGTCCGCAAGGATGGGATCACTTCCAAAGCTAAGGAGGAAATAATGTATGATCTCCGGATGGCACAAAAGGCGGCAAAAAATTTGGAAAAACTCAAGCAAACAAAGCCGTTAGTTCATAACATCACGAATTTCGTCGTGATGAATTACACAGCTAACGCTTTGCTCGCTTGCGGGGCCTCTCCTGTCATGGCTCATGCTCAAGAAGAAGTGGAAGAAATGGTTTCCTTCGCGGGTGCGCTGGTGCTAAACATCGGAACTCTAACTCCTTACTGGATAGATTCCATGCTCAAAGCAGGAAGACGGGCCAACGAGGCGAATATTCCGATCATCCTCGATCCAGTGGGTTCGGGGGCGACAAAACTGCGTACGGATTCAGCCAAGCGGTTGCTCGATGAATTAACGATCGCAGTTGTCAGGGGAAACGCCTCCGAAGTGCTATCTTTGGCTCATCAGGATTCGCGGACAAAAGGAGTGGACTCCATCCACAGCGTGGAGGACGCTGCCGACGCTGCCGTCATTCTCGCCAAAGAACTCGGCACCACTTTAGCCATCACTGGGGCAGTAGATTTGATAACAGACGGAAATATCACCTACCGTGTTTCTAACGGGCATGAAATGATGGGATATGTCACAGGCACAGGATGTACCGCGACAGTCATCATCGGGGCATTTTTAACCGTTGACAGCAATCCTGTCGAAGCGGCCACAACCGCCTTGTCCTACTTCGGACTTGCAGGCGAAACGGCTGCTGAAAATGCGGATGCACCAGGAACATTTCAGATCGCCCTTCTCGACGCTCTTTACTCAATCGATAAAAATCAATTGGAAGAAGGAGCAAAGATAAAAATCCAATGAAAACCAGAACCAGGGAGCATTAAGATGTCAGGTCTTGAGACATTATGGTCAAAAGGCAAAAATTTTCTCGGAGTTCGCATACCGATTATCGCTGGTGCTATGACATGGATTTCTGACAGCCGTTTCGTATCGGCCGTTACCAACGCCGGAGCGTTCGGAAGCTTGGCAGCAGGAAATATGGACCCAGCTCTTTTCGATACGGAAATCAAAAAAGTCCAGGAGCTCACCGATAAACCTTTTGCCGTGAACTTGATCACGATCGCTCCCCACTATAAACAACACTTGGCCATCGCCACCAAAAACAGAGTTCCTTTTATCGTATTTGCAGGAAGTTTCCCTCGACAGCCCGAAGTGAGGATCGCAAAGGAAAGCGGCGCCAAGGTCATGAGCTTTGCATCGACCGAGTCCATCGCCCAGCGGCTGATCGACATGGGCATGGATGCCTTAATCCTCGAAGGAAGCGAAGCAGGTGGACATGTGGGACATGTATCCCTGGGAATCCTCCTCCAACAAGTTTTGTTCAAGTTCGATGAGGTTCCGATATTCGTGGCGGGGGGGATCGCTTCCGGAACGTATATCGCACACCTCCTGTTGATGGGAGCTGCAGGAGTCCAGCTGGGCACTTTTTTTGTGATGACAGAGGAGTGCAGCGCTCACCCCCAGTTCAAGCACGCTTTTATCCGTGCAAGGGCAAGGGATGCAGTGGCCACCCCCCAGATCGGATCAGAACTGAAGGTCGTTGCTGTCCGTGCGCTGCGAAACAAAGGGATGGATGCCTTTGCAGAGCTTCAAGTCGATTTGCTCCAGAAAAGAAGATCCGGAGAGATCTCCCAGGCCGATGCCCAGTACCAAGTGGAAGAGTTTTGGATAGGAGCTTTGCGAAGAGGGGTCCAAGAAGGCGATATCGAATTCGGTTCGCTGATGGCCGGACAGAGTGTGGGTCTTGTCCGCGAAGTCATGCCACTCAAACAGGCATTAGCCAGACTGATCGAAGATGCCGAAACAGAATTGGTCAAAATCAAAGGAAAATGTGAATCCATTTGAATCATCGATCAAAAAAAAGGATAAAAGGTGAAAATATGATTATCGCATCCTTGGCCATATTTCCCACAAGCGAAGGAGCTTCTGTCTCTAAGTATGTCAAAGAAGCCATCAATGTGATCGAGAGCTCCGGTTTGAAAAGCGTAACGGGTGGAATGAACACAACGATCGAGTCGCCGGATCTAGCCACTCTTTTTGAGGTTATCCTAAAAGCCCATAATAAAATCTCGGAGATGGGAGCCCGGCGCATTCACATCGATTTAAACGTCGACCATCGCCTGGATAAAGACGCGTCCATTCAATCGAAGCTGAAATCCCTCGATAAGGATTGATTATCGCAAGGACTATTGTCACTCATCCGGTTCGCCAGAGCGGGCGCGTCAAACATGTGGGACCGCCAGCCCCTTTTTGGGATATTTCCTTCCCCTCATACTCCCAGACTTCAGCACCTTCCTGTTCCAGCATTTCCTTCGTGCGAGGATTGCCTTTCAAAACGATGCACTTTCTCGGCGAAATGGCCAGAACATTACAGCCCATGGTCTCAAATTCCGTATCAGAGACCTCGATTAGTTTGATCCCCCGGTGGATGAGCCATTCCCGGAAAGGGACGGGCATCAACCGGGAGTAAACCACCGCCAAGTCATGATCCACTGGGCTGATGATAGACATGAGGTGCAAGACATCATCCGGTCCCTGCCAATGGGGCAAGGGAACGATCTGGATATCGGCAATGATCTCGCGGGTTAAATTTTGGAGTTGCTCTATGCCCCCCAAGTTTGTCCGGTATCCCACTGCGACAGCCAACGTGTTTTCATCGAAGCACACGACATCCCCTCCCTCCAAACGGCCTTCTCCCGTTATCGAACCCAAGATAGGAATATTCAATCCGGACAAAAATTCTCCCAGTGCTGCCGGTTCTCCCATCCTCAGCTCTTTTCCCATGTTGCACAACACCGCTCCAGCTGATGTCATCACCGCCGAATCACGGACATACAGTGAATCCAAACCTGTCTGATCCTGTTGTGGCAGGTAAAGAATCTCCGGCACTTGATTCTCAAGCAATCCCACAAATCCCTCGAACTCGCCCATTGCCCGGCTATAATCCGGGGCCCCCAAGTAATTGAGATCTTCCCACTGCATTTCGATATTTTTTTCGCTGATAAAGGCCTCGCTCGGTCTTTTCAGCAAAAGCCGTTTAATGGCACCGACTTCAGATGAGCATCCATATTCCATTGTCCGATCCTTATCACGCATATTATAACGGCAAAAACTCCCTCATCTCAAGGGAAACCGTATAGCCAACCCACCCCGCCCCAGCCAACCCACCCCGCCCCAGCCAACCCACCCCGCCCCACATAAAGGTATATAAATGCTGGGAAAAATGGTAATCTAAAGAGGTTCGCGTTGTGATCGGATTGGCCGAAAAAGCGAAGGATTTTAGGAAAAGGAGATTTTGTGCATGAAAAAGGAATTTCTGCCGGGCTGGCTGCTGATGCTCGTTGTCGGTTTGATCGCGATATTTTTATCGAAATTGATCGTTATCGGAGGAAAAAATCCGATCGAAGCGGTTGTTATCGCAATCCTGATTGGGATCCTGATCAGAAACACAGGCCATCTTCCTAAATTATTCCTTCCTGGCATCAAAGCATTCGAGAAGATTTTAATCCTCGGGATCGTCCTGATCGGCGCCTCCCTGAACTTTAAAAACATAAGCTCTCAAGGAGTGAACATATTGATCATCATTTTGGCTACGATGACGATCAGTTTCTTCGTGATCTACTATCTCGGCAAAATTTTCAAGCTGCCCTGGGGTCTGGCCGTTCTACTTTCGGTAGGGACAACAATCTGCGGTGGCTCAGCCATCGCCGTAACAGCTCCACTGATAAAAGCCAAGGAAGAGGAGACCAGTTATGCCATCGGAACCATCGCTCTCTGGGGACTTGTGGCTATTCTTCTGTATCCCAAAATTGCCCAGATCCTCGGGGTGACCGATATGAATTTTGGTGTATTTGCCGGTACGGCCATTCACTCGACACCCCAAGTCGTAGGGGCCGGATTCATCTTTTCCGATTTAGCTGGAAAAACAGCGACGGCGGTGAAACTCGTCCGCAATTGTTTCATGGTCCCTGTGGCTTTCCTGATCGCTGTTTGGTACACACACACCATCCTCAGAGGAAAAAAAGATGAGGGATCCCGCATGAACATGGCCAAGGCTTTCCCGTGGTTTTTGTTCGGATACTTCCTTCTGGCAGGGATGAATACCCAAGGGTATTTTTCCCCAGAAGGAGTCCAAGCTTTTAACACGGCCGGAAGATTTTTGATCCTTTTGGGCCTTGCTGGGATCGGATTGAACACCGTATTTAGCTCCTTCAAAAAAGTGGGTTTAAAGCCACTTTTCATCGGATTTATTGGGGCTCTGTTCGTGGCTGGCTGCAGCATTTTGATGATTCATTTCCTGTTATGAAAAACAGAGTGGAGGCCCTGCGAGGCCATATGAAAAAACTAGGGCTGGATGCCTATCTGGTCCCCAGCACAGACCCTCACCAGGATGAATATATCCCCGAATTCTGGCAACGAAGAAAGTATATCAGCGGATTTCGAGGTTCTGCCGGTGATGTGGTCATCACCCAAACCAAGGCCGGCCTATGGACAGATTCGCGCTATTTCTTACAAGCCGAACAGGAGCTGGACAACAAAATCTACCTACTTTTCAAATTGGGAAATCCAGAAGTTCCCAGCATAAAAGAATGGCTCGCCAAAGGATTGGCTGCAGGCGAGGTTTTAGGAGTCGATCCCCAAATCTTGTCTCACAAAAGTTACAGCGATCTCCATTCATTCCTTAAGACCAAAGGTATCAGGCTGAAATGTGTTTCCAAAAACTTGGTCGATACCGTATGGGAAGATCGCCCTATTCCCTCCAAACAAAAAATCCGGGTCCATCCCATAAAATATGCGGGGGAATCCGTTTGGAAGAAGCTCGAACGAATCCGGGGAAAAATGGACGAACAATTAGTGGACTTGCTTGTATTAACGGCGTTGGATGAAATTGCCTGGTTGTTCAACATCCGGGGAAACGACATCAAATATAATCCCGTCGTGATCGCCTATGCCTTGGTAACCAAGGAAAGGGCCATGCTTTTTGTCGATACAGATAAACTGACCAATAGGATTCGGCACATCTTGAATAAAGGAGTGGAATTTCACGAATACGAACGTTTTTTTCCGGAACTCCAAAAGATCGCACAAAAACACAAGCGAGCCTGGATTGATGAAGCCCAGGTGAATCAACGTATCGTGAATACACTGAAAAAATGCACAAAAAATCATTTTTTCCCAGGACCTATTCCCCTCATAAAGGCTGTAAAAAACAAAACAGAAATCCAAGGATTTCGAGCCGCGCATGTGAGAGATGGAGCGGCCATGGTGAAATTTCTGACCTGGCTGTGGAAATCCTTGGGCAGAGGCAACATCACTGAACTCAGTGCAGCAGCCAAGCTGGGTGAATTCCGCGCGGGAAATACACTTTTTCAAGGACTGAGTTTCGAGACGATTTCGGCTTACCGCGCCCATTCAGCTATCGTTCACTATGGAGTGACGCCCGAGACCGACTTGACACTGCAAAAGAGGGATATCTTTCTTGTCGATTCAGGGGCACAGTATAGCGATGCCACAACGGATATCACTAGAACGATCAGCCTCGGAAGACCGCAGAGTCAACATAAGGAATGTTTCACGCAAGTATTGAAGGGATTGATCGCTCTTTCGGTCGCATCTTTTCCTCATGGTACACAGGGCAGACAGCTGGACACGATAGCCCGTCTGCCCCTTTGGAAAAACGGTCAGAATTACGGCCATGGGACAGGACACGGTATCGGGACCTTCCTCAATGTCCATGAGGGGCCCCATGCCATTTCCCCTCAAAGGTGTATCGGCGTTCCCCTCGAGCCTGGAATGATCACCACTATCGAGCCTGGGATTTACCTTGAAAACCTGTTCGGCATCCGGCTGGAGAATGTCGCTTTGGTCGTGGAGGACGATAAAATTTCAACACAGTATTCGACTTTTTACACGTTCGAAATCCTGACTATGTGTCCGATCGACCTGAATTTGGTTAGGAAAGATATGTTGCAGCGAGAGGAAATCGACTGGCTCAACACCTACCACAAAAAGGTGAGAAAGACGCTCTCCCCTCTTTTGAAAAGAGAGGAAAGAGAATGGCTGGATAAAGTGACTCAACCCATTTAAATCTATCTTTTCTATCGACAAAATAAGCTAATTTTAATACATTAGACTTAGCACAGTATTTCAATGAAAAACCAAAAAAAAGGAGAATTGAAATGAAAAAATTCTTAGCTTTCGTTTTATTTTTCACCCTTATTATACTCTCCCGACCAACCGTGTTTTCTCACTGCGAAGTCCCTTGCGGTATCTACAACGATGAAATGAGATTCACGATGCTGGCTGAACATATCCAGACAGTTGAGAAAGCCATGCAACAGGTCATGCAGCTTTCGACGGAATCACCCCAAAACATGAATCAGATCGTGCGTTGGATCGTGAATAAAGAAGAACACGCAGAAGAAATCCAGCATATCATAAGCCAATACTTTCTTACCCAACGAATCAAAAACGTCGAAACAGGGGATGCGGAAGCTACAAAAAAATATTTGGAGAAATTATCCCTGTGTCATCAGATTCTTGTGCAGGCTATGAAGTGCAAACAGACAACAGAGTTGGATAACGTGAAAATTCTCACATCCTTGGTTGAAGAATTCAAAAAAGCCTATTTTGCCAAATAACCATCAAGCGATTCCTCTCCGTCAGGATCTTTCAGGAGTCAAGGCCAATCCACCCCACCCTGGCATCAAGGTGTTTATTTTTTAAAAAAGAAAGTGCCAGCATCATTTAGATAATCCAGGGAAGTTGAATGTTGCCGACAAAAGAGGTATATTACGACAAAATTAAAGAATATCATGAAAATTAAACAGAAGATCATCGCCGCATCATTGGGATTTGGATTGCTTTTTTGGCTGATCGATTCTTTTATCGCTTATACCACTCTCCTGTATGGAGGAGGAAGTTTCGTCGAGTTTTTTTTCACAAATGTCCCCAAAACGGCAATCTACCTTAGATTGATCGTTCTCGGATTTTTCATCATTTTCGGCGTGGTCATGGCCAACATCCTTGCGAAAAGCAAAAAAACGACCGAAGAATTGATAGAGAGTGAGGAAAAATTCCGGGGAATAGGCGCCTCGGCAAAAGATGCGATTATAATGGTGGACCATGACGCGAACATTTCCTACTGGAATGAAGCGGCAGAAATAATCTTCCGTTATAGAAAGAATGATGTCCTCGGTCGAGATATCAAATTCCTTGTCCCTGAAAAATATTATGAGGCCCTCGATTCTGGATTCAAAAGATTCCGGACAACCGGCTACGCTCCGATCATCGGCAAAACGATTGAACTCTCCGGAATAAGAAAAGGGGGAGATGAGATCCCTCTAGAAATATCCTTATCTTCGGTGAAGATCCAGAACAAATGGAATGCCCTGGGTATTGTCCGGGATATTACCGAGCGAAGAATTGCAGAAAAAGAACTCATGATCAAGGATTTGGCCGTGGACTCCACGATAAACGCCATCGCCCTTGCCGAGCCGAAAGGCAAGCTGACCTACGTAAATCCTGCATTTCTGAACATGTGGGGATACCAAGAGAACGACGCAATGGGCAGACACTTCGTCGAATTCTGGCAGGATGAACACAAAGCCCTGGACATTCTGGATACAATAAGGGAAAAGGGAAAGTTTATAGGCGAGTCCAGGGCCAAAAGAAAAGATGAAACTCATTTCGATGTCCAGATTTCAGCCAGCATGGTCAAAGACGAGTTGGACAAACCCTTGAGCACGATTCTTTCATTCATCGACATCACCGAACGAAAGGAAGTCGAAAAAAAACTAGAGGTGCGATCAGAATTCGAAAAACTGGTCACAGCCATTTCGACAAATTTTATCAATCTGCCATCAGAAAAGATCGATAGCGAGATCAATAAATCCCTCCAATCCATCGGAGAATTCGCTGAAGTCGACCAGAGCTATGTCATTCTGTACAGCACGGACAAAAAGCAAATGAACATGACCCATGAATGGTGCAGCAACAAAGCCACCCCGCTTATGCGATCAAGCCAGGATCTTATAGTCGATGATTATAGATGGCACACAGCCCAGATCGAGAGCCGAGAAACCGTGTATATCACAGACAAGTCTGAAATTCCTCCCCATGCGGGCCCCTTCTTGAAAAGTCTGGAATCTCGCGGCGCCACATCTTTGATCCATGTCCCGATTGCCTATGGAGGAAAAGCTTTTGGATTTGTGGGACTGGAAACTCAACAGAGGGAAAAAACCTGGTCGGTCGACATCATCGTTCTTCTCAGAATGGTCGGGGACATCCTCGCCAATGCATTGGAACGAAAACGTGTGGAAGAACAACTCAATGCTTCGTTAAAAGAAAAAGAAGTGCTTCTCAAGGAGATCCACCACAGAGTCAAAAACAATATGCAGGTGATCTCTTCTTTGCTAAACCTCCAGTCAAGTCGTATCAAAAACCAGGATATTCTCGAGATGTTCAAAGAAAGCCAGGACCGCATCCGGTCCATGTCATTGATCCATGAAAGACTATACCAATCTGCAGATCTGGCCAAAATCGATTTTTCCCATTACGTCCAGAATCTTGCCAATCATCTTTTTCAGTCCTACAGAATCGATCCGGAGGCAGTGGCCTTGAAAACCAATGTAAGGGACGTTTCCCTCGATATCAACAAAGCCATCCCGTGTGGCCTGATCATAAACGAACTGGTTTCCAACTCCCTCAAATATGCATTTCCCAAGGTCAAAGATACCGCAAAAAGGAAAAAGAAACAGGGTGAAATTGGCATTCAGCTTACAGCCGATGACGGAAAAGTCACCCTGCTTTTCAAGGACAACGGGATAGGTCTTCCCGATGATCTGGATATCGAGACGGCCGATTCTTTCGGCTTACAATTGGTTGCGACTTTAGTGGCCCAGCTGAACGGCAGGATCGATATCAAAAGAAAGCCTGGGGCAACCTTCAAGATCACATTCGATAAAGCAGACAGTCAATTCAATGGTTAGGCTCCTGCCCGTTCTATGATCCCTCCTCCTAAAACAAGATCGTTATCGTAAAACACAGCAGATTGCCCAGGCGTTACCGCTCTTTGGGGAGAGGCGAACTCCAAAAGTGCTTTGTTTTCATCGAGAGGGGAAATCAGCGCCCTGGCTTCTTTGTGTCTGTATCTGATTTTGGCCGTCACGGTTGTCGGAGTCATTAGACCGGCGGGTAGGATAAGATTCAAACGGGAAACAACTAGCCTCCTTTTGTACAGGTGTCGATTCTCCCCCACCACTATCTTTTGGCTTTCCGGACGGATTTCCAGGACATAAAGAGGATGAGGTGCAGAGATCCCCAATCCCCTCCTCTGGCCGATGGTGAAATGGAGTATTCCTGAATGTTGGCCCAAAACGTTACCTTCTGTGTCGACTATCGGCCCAGGTCGAAAAACATCGGGTATTTTTTGCTCGAGAAAGCGGATGTAATCATCATCAGGGATAAAACAGATCTCTTGGCTCTCCGGTCTTTGGTGAACGGCAAGGCCCAACTCTTTGGCTTTTTTCCGGACTTCTTCTTTGGTCAATCTGCCTATGGGCATCATGGTTCGGGCTAGCTGATCTTGCATCATCGTGTATAAAAAATAGGACTGATCCTTCTGGGGATCTTTGCTTTTTTTCAGAAGGAATCTTCCAGAATTCTCATCAAAAACGATGTTGGCGTGGTGTCCGGTCGCAAGATATTCGGCTCCCATTTTTTTGGCTCTATTCCACAAGATGTCGAACTTAATGTGTTGATTGCACCTGATGCAAGGATTCGGGGTCCTTCCCTCGGCATATTCTTTACAAAAATCATCGACGACCCTTCGCTGGAACGATTTTCTCAGGTTGATCACATAATGAGGGATTTTAAGTTGGGATGCCACACGATTGGCATCGGCAATCGCTCCTCGGCCACAACAGGAGCGAGAACTATCGCAGTCCTGTTCAGACAAAGGATAGAGATCCATCGTGGCCCCGATGACCTCGAAACCTTGTGCTTTTAAAAGTGCCGCAGCGACAGAAGAATCCACTCCCCCGCTCATGGCGACCAGGACTTTTCTCTTTCTTTTCATTTTCCAGCTCAATTAGAATATCAAATTACTCACATGCCCGACAATGGATAAATTGACAGAACATTTCTTCGGTGTTATAACCTTGATTCCAAGTGTCACAAAAACCAACGCCTGAGCTTAAATGAACAATAAAATCACGAAACCAGCAAAATTCATTTATACGAATATCCTCGATGGCATAGGCCACACTCCTCTTATTCGGTTAAACAAGACCACGCGAGGTGTCAAGTCAGAAATTTTCGCT